>Ga0265297_10008742_pt1 | contig 13381 bp, 10 predicted proteins | sample Munlanlwell13791_FD_192502 | JGI IMG/M metagenome (GOLD analysis project Ga0265297, IMG submission 192502) | Leachate microbial communities from a municipal landfill in Southern Ontario, Canada - Leachate well 137-91 | ecosystem: Engineered > Solid waste > Landfill > Unclassified | place... | reverse complement strand
CTTTAATACCGGCAGGTTGGGATTCTTGTCTGGCATTTCTAAAGATGAAATAACTGAAGCTATAGAATGTATTATTGAAAAAAAATATACTATAGAAAAAAGAGCATTGATTCGACTTAATAAACCGATAGGTCTTTTTGGTGAAAATAATTTCGGGCTGAATGAAATTACAGTTCACAAAAGAGATTCTTCTTCCATGATAACTATTCAGGCATACATTAATGATGTTTTTTTAAATACATACTGGGCGGATGGGTTGATAATTTCAACACCTACGGGCTCTACTGCATATTCGCTAAGTTGCGGTGGCCCTATTGTTGCTCCGGACTCATCTAATTTTATAATAACACCCATTTCAATTCACAATCTTACAGTTAGGCCTCTGGTTATTCCAGATGATGTTAGAATTAAACTTAAAATTGAAGGAAGAGAAGATAATTATCTGGTAACTCTTGATTCAAACAATATAGTTACCAGTTCTTCAATTGAGCTGGAGATTGTTAAGGAGTATTTTTGTATAAATATTGTCCAGTTGAACAAACATTCATTTTTCTCAACTATAAGGGAAAAACTTATGTGGGGGTGGGATAAAAGAAATTAATATTTTGATTATACATTAATTAATTGTAAATAATTTTTGTACCCTTAATAATTTTTGTATTTTTGTAGTTTAAGTTTATTGACATGAAAAAGATAATAATTTTATTGTTGTTGGCACTAGTGTTAACAGACTTGTCGTTTGCCCAGAAAAGATATAGGTCTCGGTACAGAAACCAAGCATGGAAAAAAGACATGCATAAGATATATCTAGGTCTTGGCGCATCAAATTTTTTTGGGGATTTAGGTGGTGCTAATAAAATAGGCTCCACATCTTTTAGTTTAAGGGATTTTGATATTCAGGCAGTAAGGCCCGCAATACAATTGGGATACTTATACCGTTTTGACCAATATTGGGCCTGGCGCACATCATTTGATTATATATGGTTAAGCGGAAATGACAAATGGACAAATGAATTATTTCGCACTAATAGAAATCTTAATTTTCGAACACCTATTTACGGATTGTCTACCTCGATTGTTTTTTTATATGAAATAAAACAAAAAGGACATCAGTATAATCTTAAAGGTGTGAAAGGGTGGAGAAGCTATACTTATACCCCTTACATTCAGGCAGGCATTGGAGGATTTTATTTTAATTCCAAAGGGAAATACGAAGGCAACTGGTATGAATTAAAACCTTTATCTACAGAAGGTGAAGGAATTGTTTCCACAAGAAAAAAATATTCTTCTGTACAGTTTACTATTCCTTTGGGGATTGGAATACGTGTAAAAATTGATCAACAATGGGAGATAGGTTTAGAATATAGCCAATGGATTACTTTTACAGATTATATTGATGATGTTAGTACAACATATTTTGATCCTGTTGCGTTAGAAGAGTATAAAGGACAAGATGCCGTGAACCTTGCGAATCCTTCGCCAACGGCTCTGATAAGCGATCCTTCGAACCCGGGTTACAGTCCGCTGTACAGAAGCACATTGCCTGGACAGCAAAGGGGAGACCCGAGAGACCACGATCATTTTATGGGATTGTTCCTTACAGTATATTATTCTTTTAACGAAAAATATGTGCCAAAACTCAGGTGGTAAACGATAGGTAAACAATATATGAAAAAGGTCTTTTTGGTGGGGATATTGTTTCTGGTTTTAAGAAGTGTTATTATTGCTCAGGATTTTTACCGCTCAGAACTTGGAGTATTTATTGGCACATCCTATTATCTCGGAGATTTAAACCCTTCTAAACATTTTCTTCAAAGCAAGTTAGCCTACGGAATTGTGTATCGTTATAATATAACTCCGCGTTGGGCATTAAAAGTGAATGCTTTTTTAGGAAAACTTGAGGGTGATGATGCGGTATCAAAAGCTAACGAAGACAGAAATTTAAGGTTTCGTTCTCATATATTTGATTTTTCCACTCAAATTGAATTTAATTTTCTACCCTATATTACCGGCGATAAGCAACGCCTAATATCCCCCTATATTTTTGTGGGAGCTTCTCTTTTCAACTTTAACCCTAAAGCAGAACTTGATGAAAAATTATACTCACTTCAGGCACTTGGCACTGAAGGACAAGGAACAACCATCCCTGATACTAAAAAACCATATGCTCTTACCGCTTTTGCCATCCCTTTTGGTATTGGTGTTAAAGTCTCTCCTCACAGAATTTTAAGCATTGGCTTGGAATGGGGTATTAGAAAAACTTTTTCGGATTATATTGACGATGTGAGCACAATATATGTTGACTCTACAATTCTTGCTGCAGAAAACACACTAGCAGCAGCCCAATTAGCCGACAGGTCTTTAACCAATAGAGGGCAACATGCAGGAATGGAAAGAGGAAACCCCAAAACAAAAGACTGGTACGTTTTTACCGGTCTTACAGTTTCTTTCCGTATCAAAGGCAAGCATGACCTCTGTGCTGCTTACAAACAACATCCCAAAATAAAATTTAAATATAAGGACTAATTTGCTCTGTTTTAACGACCTTCCATGAAAGAAAAAATTATTCCTGATAAATTGCCTCAGCATATTGCCATCATTATGGATGGCAATGGACGTTGGGCAAAAAAAAGAGGGGCTATACGAACTTTTGGACATGAAAATGGAGTTGTTGCTGTTAGAGAAACTGTTGAGGTTGCTGCAGAACTGGGAATCAAATACCTGACACTTTATGCTTTCTCCACAGAAAACTGGAACCGACCAAAATACGAAGTTGACGGACTGATGAGATTATTAGTGAAAACAATAAATAATGAAACAAAAACACTAATTCAGAATAATATTCGTTTATTTGCCATTGGTGATTTAAAAAACCTGCACAGAGAATGTTATGATGAGCTTATGAATACTATCGAAATTACTGAAAAAAACGACAGGATGACTCTTACACTTGCATTAAGCTACAGTTCAACATGGGAAATTACTGAAGCTGTTAAAGATATTGCACTAAAAGTTCAAAATAATGAACTGCAGGTTGAAGAAATTACCCCGGAAATGGTGTCAAAATCGTTGTCAACCAAAGATTTGCCAAATCCTTCATTATTAATCAGGACTAGCGGAGAGTATCGTATAAGCAATTTTTTACTTTGGCAAATGGCTTATACCGAATTATATTTTACCCCTGTTCTATGGCCTGATTTCAGAAAAGAGCATTTATATGAAGCGATTATTGATTATCAGAAACGAGAAAGAAGATTTGGAATGACAAGTGAGCAAATAAAACGATGATGTTATTAAAAAACTTTTTAAAACTATTTATCTTTCTGCTTATAAGTTCGCCCTTATATGCTCAGATTACTATTGATGGCCAGAGTGTTATTGATTATTCCAACCCACGTGATTACGAAATACAAAAAATAACATTTAAAGGTGTTAAATTTACAGATACTACAATCTGCAGACTATTAATTGGTATATATGAGGGCGAGGTGGTAACTATTCCCGGAGAGAAAATTACAAAATCTATTAATAATTTATGGAAACAGGGCTTATTTGATGATATTAAAATTTATGCTTCAAAAATTGAAGAAAATAAAATATGGCTTGAAATATACTTGCAGGAGCACCCTCGCCTGGCGGCATCACCCATGTTCTCGGCCAATGTGAAAAAATCAGAAGTGGATGACCTGAGAGAAAAACTTAACCTTATTAAAGGTGACGTTATAACGAATAATATAAAACTTAGGTCTGCCGATATTATCAGAAAATATTATCATGATAAAGGTTTTTATAATGCAGAAGTAAATATTAAGGAAGTTCCTGACACATCTTCATCCAAATACTCTACCCGCCTGAATATTGAAGTTAATAAAAATAAAAAGGTAAGGATCAGAAAAATAAATTTTTTTGGTAACGATAAGGTTTCAACCTACAAGTTGAAACGTGTGATGAAGAAAACCAAGGAAAAAAGTATTTTTAAGCCATTTAACGGGGCGGATACATTATTATTTCAAACTTTAAAAAAATTATTCATACGAGATAGCGTTGATATTGAAACAAATATTCTACACTTTTTTTCAGAGCGTGTCGTGTTCAGAATTTTCAAATCATCCAAGTTTATGAAGGATGAGTACGAAAAAGATAAAATAGCTGTGATTGACAAATACAACGAACTGGGATTCAGGGATTCGCAAATACAATTTGACACTATTGCACGTTCAGGAGAGAATACTATTGACCTTAATATTTATATTAAAGAAGGGAAAACCTATTATTTCAGGAATATTACCTGGACAGGAAATACCAAATATTCAGATAAGGAGTTGAACTCCATACTCAAGATTAAAAAGGGGGATGTATATAACCAGAAACTTCTGGAAACTCATTTGAGTTACAACCCTAACGGGACAGACGTATATTCACTATACATGGATAATGGCTATCTTTTTTTTAGCGCTACACCCGTAGAGGTATTGATAGAAAATGATTCTATAGATATAGAAATAAGAGTTGTTGAAGGGAAACAGGCGTATATAAATAAGGTTACTATACGAGGAAATTCAAAAACAAAAGACCATGTTGTAATTCGTGAAATACGTTCTAAACCAGGGCAATTGTTCAATCGCTCTGATATTATACGTACAACAAGGGAATTAGCGCAATTAAGATATTTTAATGCCGAAAAAATAATCCCCGATATTATCCCAAATCCTGTAGATGGGACTGTAGATATTGAGTATTCTGTTGAAGAAACGTCTTCGGACCAGCTTGAACTTTCGGGAGGATGGGGTATGGGCCGCTTGATAGGCACACTTGGGGTATCATTTAATAACTTTTCAACTAAAAACTTCTTCAAAAAGTCGGCTTGGTCACCCTTACCTTCAGGAGATGGACAAAAACTAAGCATAAGGCTTCAGACAAACGGTAAGTATTATCAGGCATATAACGCTTCTTTTACTGAACCATGGCTTGGGGGTAAAAAACCTCATGCATTAAGCGTTTCAGTATACTATTCTTCACAAACAAACGGCCTGAAAAAAAGTGATTCGAGCCGCCAGGCAATTAATATAACAGGTGCTTCAGTGGGTTTAGGCACTCGTTTGAAATGGCCGGATGATTATTTTACACTTTATAATGAAATTAGTTACCGAAACTATAAACTTAATAATTATTATACATCCTTTGACTTTACTAATGGCAACTCAAATAATTTAAATTATACTCTGACACTATCGCGAAATTCACTTGACCAATGGATATATCCTCGTTCTGGCTCTGAAATTTCTATAATGATGCAGCTTGCACCGCCTATTTCTTTATTTAGAAAAGAAGGATATTATGAAAAATTGCCAGAATCAGAGAAGTACCGATGGATTGAGTACCATAAATGGAAGATTGCAGCTTCTGTTTATACAAAATTGGCAGGAAATTTGGTATTGAGTGTTCGTACTAAATTTGGATTTCTTGGTTCTTATAATAAAAAAATTGGTATTCCGCCTTTTGAAAGATTTTATTTAGGTGGTGACGGCCTTTCAGGATTTTCACTGGATGGCCGAGAACTAATAGCTCTGAGAGGATATCAGAACAATTCGCTCACCCCTCGTAATGACAACGGATATACAGGTGGTGCGATCTTTGATAAATTTACAGTGGAACTGCGCTATCCCATATCTTTAAACCCTATGGCAACAGTTTATGTGCTGGGATTTGCAGAAGCGGGAAATGCCTGGGAAAACTTTAAAAAGTTTAATCCCTTTGATGTTTACCGCTCTGCCGGAATTGGCGTAAGGGTGTATCTGCCCATGTTTGGCATGCTTGGACTTGACTGGGGGTATGGCTTTGACAATATCCCAGGTATAGGTAAAGGTGGAAGCCAGTTTCATTTTTCGATAAACCAATCTATTGATTAATAAAAACCCATGAAATGGAGGTCATTATGAAAAAGTTATTTTTTTTAGTTGTTGTTTTTGCTTTATTTTCATTTAATTCAAATGCACAGAAGTTTGCTTATGTAGATACGGATTATATTTTGGAGAACATGTCAGAGTACAGAGATGCTCAGGAAATTCTTGATAAATTGTCATTGGAATGGCAAAAAGAAATCGAAACAAAATTTTCTGAAATAGATAAAATGTATAAGAATTTTCAGGCCGAAGCCGTTCTTCTCCCCGAAGATATTAAGAAAAAACGTCAGGACGAGATAATTACCAAAGAACGTGAAGCAAAAGACTTGCAGAAAAAAAGATTCGGGAAAGATGGAGACCTTTTTAAGAAAAGACAGGAGTTGATAAAACCTATTCAGGATAAAGTGTATGACGCTATTGAAAGTATAGCCAATTCAAGCGGATATGCATTTATATTTGATAAGTCCAGTAGCACCACTATGCTTTATACAAATACAAAATTTGACAGAAGTGACGATGTACTGGAAAAACTTGGATATAAGCCCGGAGCAATTAAAACCAATGACGATAAAGATGCCAAAGATGATGAATAGTTAGTTTTTTGATGAATAAAAAACATACCTTTGCACTCAATTTGATAAAAAACAATTAATAAATTTTAATATATGAAAAAAGTAATCACGGTTGTACTTATTATTCTTATGGTTGGAATATCAAGCGAAACATTTGCTCAGAAAAAGCAGAAATTCGGGCATATTGATTCTAATGAACTACTGAAATTAATGCCTGGTAGAGATTCCGCGATGATTGTAATTCAGGATTATGCAAAAACTCTTGAAAATCAGCTTAAAGCAATGCAAAATGAACTGGAAACCAAATATCAAAATTATCTGGCAAATGAGCCAAACATGACTGCCTTGATTAAACAGACCAATCAAAAAGAGCTTCAGGATTTGCAAGCAAGAATTGAAGCATTTCAGGAATCTGCACAGGATGAACTCGAAACGAAGCAAAATGAACTTTTAAAACCCATAATTGATAAAGCAAAAGCAGCTATCGAAAAAGTTGGTAAGGACAACCTTTATACCTACATTTTTGATGCAGGGCTTGGTGTTTTGCTCTATGTTGACCCTACTGAAGATATTTTACCCATGGTAAAAAAAGAACTCGGGCTGAATTAAAAATAATTTGTCAAAAATAAAAAATCAAAAATTCCTGTTGGGGTTTTTGATTTTTTTTTAAAGAATAAAATATCAAAGAAATCAGTCATAACTTAAACAATGAAAAAAAACTTTTTTGTTATAGAAGCATTGTGTCTTGCATTATTTATTAATATAAGTACCCCTTCATGGTCGCAGCAAGCAAAACCTGTTAAGATAAGTGGTAACATAGAAAATAACAAATTTACCACCGTTTCATTGATTCATATTGGGAAAGAAGCGAAACTTGATACTGTTGCTGCTATGGATGCTCAGGGTGTTTTCAATATCTTAAAAGACATTTCTACTCCGGATTTTTATAAACTGCAGTTCGACAACAGCAATGCCATTATGATGATATTATATCCCGGTGATAATATTGAACTCAGAACCGATGCGAGTGATTTTTTTAATAAATTAACCATTAAAGGCAGCGAACAGACTTTGCAGGTATACACAAATCAGAAAGTTATTTCTTCGGCAAAACAAAAGCTTGATAGTATAAACAATTTATTAGCCAGAGAAAAATTTTCTTCACAATATGATTCTATTTTAATAGTGAGCAGACTTGCTTACGAGCAAATTGAACTGGATAAAGATAAAACTTTATCTTCATTTATATTAAAAAACCCTTGCTCGCTGGCTGTTTTGTTTTTGATAGAATCTTTACCTTTAGATAAACATATCAACGCATATACAGGAGCTGATTCATGCCTCTTTTTAAATTTTCCTGATAATTTTTTTGTAAAAAACTTTCACAACAGTTACACCGGGGCCACTAAAACAGCTATTGGTTCGGTTGCACCTGATTTTACACTACCCGACTCAGCAGGTATAAAAATCAGTTTGAGTTCTCTTCGTGGGAAATATGTACTTGTTGATTTCTGGGCATCCTGGTGTGGTCCATGCAAAAAAGAACTTCCCAATCTTATAAAGTTATATAAAGATTTTAAGTCTTCAAAATTTGAAATTCTTGGAGTTTCGCTTGACAAAACAAGAGCAGCATGGGTTGGAGCCATACGTTCTGAAAAACTCAGCTGGATACACGTCAGCGACCTTAAATACTGGCAATCGGAAGTTGTGCCCTTATATCATATCACCGGAATACCGCATATGATTTTACTTGACCCTGAAGGGAAAATTATTGCGAAAAACCTTAGAGGAGAAGAATTATACCATACCATTAAAGACATTCTTAAATAATTTTTGGCAACAGAAAAATATTACCGGATTATTGAAAAAACACGAGAATATGTAATGCGTGAGTTTTCCGGCGAGGGTTCAGGCCATGACTGGTGGCATATTTACAGAGTTCACAAACTTTCGGTTTATATTGCTAAAAAAGAAAATGCTGATTTGTTTCCTGTAGAAATGGCTTCTCTGATGCATGAGCTTGATGACTGGAAATTTAATGCTGAAGGCTCTGATAAAACCGGACATTGGCTGCAACAATGTCAGCTTGGAAATAATGATATAAAGAAAATTAAACAAATTATTTCAAAAGTTTCTTTCAAAGGAGCAGGAGAAAAGAGCACAGGATTGACATTGGAAGAAATGGTGGTACAGGATGCCGACCGCCTTGATGCTATGGGTGCAATAGGTATCGCCAGAGCTTTTGCTTATGGGGGCTTCAAAAACAGGGAAATATATAATCCGGATATTCAACCTGTGTTACATAAAAACTTTTCTGAATATAAGAAGAGCCAAAGCCATACCATTAATCATTTTTATGAAAAGCTTTTATTGCTGAGTGGCCGGATGAATACTGCAACAGCAGAGTCTCTGGCGGCAAAACGTCATCAGTTTATTGAAAAATTTCTGAAAGAGTTTTTCAACGAGTGGAACTTCAATGAAAAAGATAATTCGGTTTAGAAATAATAGAAGAAAGAGTACATCAAGCGGATATTACTGACAGGTTTTACATTTTGCACTTCTCCTAAACTATTATTTTTGTTTCCATACCCGGCTACAGTATAATCGCCTTCAATGCCCATTTTTATTTTTCCAGAAATAAAAACAAAACGTGGAGAAATCCGATATACATAAGAAATATTCCATCCGCGTGCAAAATATGAGTTTTGATTCGTCCAGTCCAGAATATTTTCGAAAGCGCCTAAGTTTTTTGTATATCCGCCCAAAATACCAAAACGGAATTTTTCTCCATTGGTAGATAAATCCATCCAGCTTGAAACAGTGTATAATGGAGTGTAACTGAAATCACCTCTTGCAACAGTGGTGCTGTCTGTGGTGTATCTGTATGCATAGCCACCGAGCATTGTTTGATTGTAAAGGTCTTGCCCATAAATACCGGATAGCTTGAAGGTGATTTTCGGGCAGCGGTATTTAAAACATACCGAGAATGCGTACGTATTTATGCTCACATTTGTAGCATAATTGCTGTCGGTAACAAGGCGGGGCGTAAGTATTTTGTAGTCAGCGCAACCGCTAACAAATATTTCACGGGATTTATCTTCATTGAAATGCTGATAAGAAATCCTGAGGTTTAAATCGGGCATGGCGGCATTGGTTAATGAAGCGGGGCCTCCCCAGCTGGCAAAATCACGCTGCGACATTACGGAAAGCATAAATTTTACTTCCTTAAATTTTTGTACAACTTTTATCTGAGGGTTTCTGGAGAATGGTTGAAAAGGGCAGCCTGTGTTTACTGCCATTATTTCGGGGAAACACTCTTCTGCGAACATACCATGCCATGTTTGCCCAATCGTAAGTTCTGTGTTTGTCCAAGATAATTTCCCAAAAGCGTGACGTAACCTGAAGCAATTAATACTGGCATCGGTAGTGCCGTAAAATTCTGCTTCAATCACTCCCGAAGTCTTTGCTCCAAAAGCATTAGGACCTGTAATATCTCCTCTTAACCGGCTCTGAATGGATAAAATGTTGAAAGAGGTTTTGGAATTAACATCTATGCTGTCGGCATCATATAAAACATTTTCGGGGTAAAGATAAAAATGACCTTCACGAATACCTACTGTTTTTCGGTAATCATAAAAAAAATCATTTTTAACGTATCCTGAGAAATGTATGCCGAATTTTTTCTGTTCTTCCTGAGCAGAGCATATCATGGACAGAAGTATCAGAAATACGAATAGTAATTTTTTGTACATAGAATTTGATTGAGTTATTAATAAAGAAACTTTCATGAATTTTTACAAATATACATAAGCATGAAATAAAATCAAAAATTTATGAAAGTTTGCTAATCCGATATTTGGCGGATTACTTTAATGGGAGCCAGTAAAAAAATAATTTATTTTAAAAGAGTAATAGTTCCGTTAAAATTATATTCTTTTTTATCGTAACCAACGGCCTCAATGATATAAAAATAAGTTCCATCAGCACAAACTCCATCACTGTTGCTTGTCCCGTTCCAAACGTCTTTCTTTTCCATTTCAACAGAAAAGTCTATAAAGTTATTGTTAAATATTTTTTTACCCCAACGGTTGAAAATAGAAATCGTCAGGCTCTGTATACCTTGCGATTCAATCTGAAAGACATCATTATAGGAATCTCCGTTAGGAGTGAAAACATTGGGTATTTTAATTTCTGAAGGTATTAATGCATGCACCAAAAGAGTGTCGGCATCTTCACAGAAATTTGGTGGGCCGCTGGAAACAACAAGTATAACCATGTAATCGCCCATATCATTATAGATAAAAGGAGGAGGATTTTGTAATGTAGAAATGTTATTGGGTGAAGACGGGTCACCGAAATCCCAGTGGTACGTAATTGAACCAGGACCAGAAATATCATCAAAATAAGTAAACTGAACCTCAAAGGGAACATACCCCTCGGGGGGATATGGATTACTTATAATTTCCGAATTGATAAGAGTTTGTGTAGATATGCTTGCCGATTCAACAACAAAGCAATTATGAGCTGAATATGTCACCGTGCACGTGTAGCCACCCGGGCAAAGGTTAATAACATTTGCACTTGTCTGCGATGTATTGCTCCATGCATAACTAACGGGCGGTGAATAATTATCACTTAACAAAGTTGAAATAGTGCCGTTACAATACCCTGTGCAGGTTTGGTCTAAGGAGTTCAATGTGAGTATAACATGAGGCGGTTGTTCTAAAATAACAAAATTTGTGGCCGTACAGCCAATATCATCAGTAACTGTCACAAAATACTGCCCTGCCCCGAGATTTCCCATGGAGCTATTTGTTCCAAAAATATTTGTACCGTCAGACCATGAATAAGAATAGGGTTCAAGTCCCGTGTAACCTGTTACAGTTGCAGAGCCATCGGTATAGCCGTAACAGGTAACAGAATCCACCTGAGTTATCTGTGATGTGAGGTTGCTGATGCTAACCATTACACTGTCGATGGTATGATAACCACAGCCGTCGTTTACGGTTACATAATACATACTCGGTGTGGTGGGGTTAACAGTTACATACGGGGTATTTCCCGCATAATCACTCCATTCATAAGTCATGGGGTGGCCGTCATTATAAAATCCTCCGTAAACAATAACTCCAATATAGGCAGGAACACCATTGCAGCTATGAACATAAGCTGGGTCCATAACCGTTGATAAAGGTGGATAATCTTTAATGATAATGGTAATCGTATCAAGTCCTCCGCAAGCAGTATTAACGTAAATTATTTCAACTGTTTCTGGGGTTTCATTTATACCATCGGAAATGGGGTCAATTTCAAAATAAACTAAAGTGTCCCCGGGGTATATCACCAGACTGTCAGGTACGGCTGGATAGTCAATGTCTTCAATGGCTGTGCCACCAATGGTATAATGAATTACAATAGTTTCTGTTGCAGGTTGCCCAAGGTGGAAGGTTATTATGGCATTGTTGCATCCTTCAACTGCAACAGTATCAATGTTTGAAGTATATGACGTAGAGAAAGAAAGTCCGTTGGACATAAAACTGTTTTCTTCAAGAAAAACTCCGGAGTCGAATATTTGGTCACCTGCATCTCCTACAGCAAGTTTGATGTGGTATTGCTGACATGCCTGTAGAATAATCTGAGCCGTATATACTTTGGTGAGCCTGTCATACTGAAAATATTGGCCTCCTGTATTTAGCCAAGACCAGGTACTGCCGGCGGAGCAGACATTATCTATAGTTACATAATTGTTCGGATTGTTGGGCATCAGCGCGATGTTGACAGCGCCATTGGAAAAAGGGCCTGCAATTCCCGGGCCGCTGATAAAAAAGCCAAAAACATCGTTGAAGTTTGAATTACAATACTCGTCAAATTCCTCTGAGCCAAAAACATACCTGAAACGAACCGTATCGGATATAGGGACAAAATCAAATTCCAGAACAGCTTTATCATTTACCGAATACCCTTGGATTAAAAGTTGTAAATCATCATCGGAACCTGTCCCCATCTGATTAGAATAATTCCCCGCATTATTATTAGGGCCAATGGCATATGCAGCAGTACCCGAAGTTAAAATAATCCCCCCGGTAAATCCAAGTTGAGTTGTGGCTGCGCCAGTAGTAGTAAAACTTCCTATCATGTCAGAAGTGATATTTGCAGCGCTGCCATTAAATGTTCCATTACTAACCGTAATACCACTGCCTATCAAAACATCTTGTATCAGTTGAATAGGTGTCTTTCCCAGCGCAGTCCCTTGTGTGACGGATAACTGTGCAAAGGTTGTGGGGGTGATTAATAAAATTAATAGGTTGGTTACAAGAAAACTATAACAAATATAATGAAATTTTTTCATAAATGTATGATTGAGTTTATTTATGTAAAGTTATGAAAAACAAAATTAAAGACAATTAAAATTAACAAAAGGTTGCATATTAAGCACTTAAATAAATACTTTTGTAGAGGTTTTTACTTCAATAAGTATAAAAAATTATCTTTTATTACGATAATTTTGCATAAATGTTTTTAAGTGAAAATATAGTAGTTCTCGCCCCTATGGAGGATGTTACTGATTCCTCCTTCCGAAAGGTATGTAAATATAATGGTGCGGATATAGTGGAGACTGAATTTGTGGCCTCGGATGCACTGATAAGGAATATTGAAAAAAGTTTAAAAAAATTACATTTTTCAGAAGAAGAAAGGCCTCTGGGGATACAGATATTCGGGAATAACGAGCATACGATGGTTGAAGCAGTAAAAATTGCCGGGAATTATAAGCCTGATTTTATTGACCTGAATTTCGGATGCCCGGTAAGAAAAGTGGTTGAAAAAGGTGGCGGTGCTGCCTTATTGAAAGATATTCCTAAAATGCTTAAAATTGTAGATGTGGTGGTTAAAAGCACTTCGCTGCCT
>Ga0265297_10008741_pt1 | contig 13381 bp, 13 predicted proteins | sample Munlanlwell13791_FD_192502 | JGI IMG/M metagenome (GOLD analysis project Ga0265297, IMG submission 192502) | Leachate microbial communities from a municipal landfill in Southern Ontario, Canada - Leachate well 137-91 | ecosystem: Engineered > Solid waste > Landfill > Unclassified | place... | reverse complement strand
AGCGGCGTAAAGAGGTCGGAGAATTGTCCTACGCTCTCCGACATCCCGAGAAAGAGAATCCCGCCGGCGCGGAGGGAGTAGTGAAAAATGGGAATCACTTCCCTCTGCACATCTGCGCCGAGATAGATGAGCAGATTGCGGCAGGAGACGAGGTCCATATGCGAGAAAGGCGGATCGCGCAGGATGCTGTGCGGAGAGAAGACGCAGAGGTCGCGAACCGCCTTGCCGACGACATAGCTGCCGGACTCGGCGGTAAAAAAGCGTCTGCGTCTCTGCTCCGAGACGCCGTCCATCAGCGCGGCGGGATAGCGGGCGGCGCGCGCGATCGTCAGAGCCGCGTCATCGATATCCGTCGCGAAAATAGTCACGCGCGGGGCGACTCTCAATCCATCCATATGCTCGCGCAGAATGATTGCGATCGAATAGACTTCTTCGCCCGTGGAACACCCCGGAACCCAGACCCGCACCGTGTCGGCTGCTCCTTTTCCCTCGAACAACCGCGGGATGGCGCTTTCTCTGAGCGCGTTGAATGCGTCGGAATCGCGAAAAAAGCTCGTGACATTGATCAGGAGGTCGCGAAAGAGCGCAGCCGCCTCTTCGGGAGCCGCGCGCAGGCGCTCCACATAGTCGGCGATCTTCTCGCATTGCTGGATATGCATGCGGCGACGGACCCGGCGCATGAATGTCTTGGTCTTGTAGCCGCTGAAGTCATGCCCTGTGGAGTCACGCAGAATCGAATAGATGGCTTTGCGCGCCTCGAGAACGACGCCGTCGTCGTCGTTCATTCGCCGGTCCGATGCGAGATCGTCCGCCTCCTCGAGATCGCGTATGATCTCGAGGAGCTTTTCCGCCATCGCATCGACCGGAATCGCAAAATCGACCAGTCCGCTCGCGATGGCGCTGCCCGGCATTCCACCAAATCCCGGACCCGACCCGTCGCTCGCCTGCGCCATGGTGACGCCGCCATGCTCCTTGATCGCCTTGATGCCGAGAACGCCGTCGCTGCCGCTTCCCGACAGGACGACCCCGATGGCGGATTCGCCACGGTCGCGAGCGAGCGTGCTGAAGAAGACATCGATCGGCGAGCGCTCGTGATGGGTGGGGTCCGTCGCGATCAGCTGAAGCCGCCCCGAGGCGATCGTCAGGACGGCGGCGGGCGGGATGACATAGATCTTATCCTTTTCGAGCCCCCGGCCGTCGCGAGCAACCTCGACGCTCATTTTGGCGTGGCGCGCCAAAATATCCGTGAGGAGGCTCTTCCGATCCGGAGCCAGGTGCATGATGACGACGAAGCTCATGCCAGGATTCGCAGGCATGGCCCGGAACAGGCTCTCCAGCGCTTGGATGCCGCCCGCGGAAGCGCCTACGCCCACAATGGGGAAAGATGTATCCGGTTTCATCGGCGGCGCCTTTCGCCTCTCCTACCTATGATGCGCTTCGAGGCGGCCGATGTCAGCTGATCTGTAACGCAGCAATGCCGAACATTCTATTTCGCGTCATCCTGACCGGGGCCCGGGACGACCGCGTCCGCCTCCGGACAAGCTCATTTCTCGAATAAGAATTGCTCGACCGAAAACTGCCGCGTCAGCGCCTGCCGTCTGCGCCCGCCTGAAGCAGAAATTGTATGCACGCCCTCGTATAATTGGAGCGGAACAATTAGTCGAGGCAATTGCTTGTCGAATCGCGTCACGGATTCGCTGAAGCCATCGTATTCACTCCGCTTGGTGCGTCGCATAAGCGGATAATCAGCGGCTTCATACAGATTGCGGATCTCGGCGCCCACATAACGCGCGTCGCCCGCCTCGAGAGCAACTGCGCAACATATCGGAGGGAGCGCTTTGCAAAATCGCCGAAGTCTTGGCGTTCGCTGCTCGAGTTACGGCGCGACATCGGCGACTCATATTCGCTGAAAGCCACAGAGAATCGCGGGTTCGCCGGTTTTGCAAAGCGCTTCCCACGAGCGTGTCCGTCGAGCGGAACGCGCTCTTCGAAGATTGCAGCTTCGTCGCCATTGCCGCCTCAAGGATCGTGTTGAAGTGGAACGCGCTCGCCGTGCTTCGAGAAGATGAAGGCCTGTCGGGCGAACCTCTCGCCTTCCGACACGGTCGCCGCGCCGACAATTTTGTCGCGCGTGCGGATTTTCGCCGCCTCCGCCGTCACGACAAAGATGGCCGCGCCGTCGAAGGGCGCATCGCTGGCGATCATGCCGCGCAGCGTGGACACGACGCCGACCCACGCTTTGACCTGCTTTTTGGAGTTGCCGAAACCAGAAAGGAAATGGTTCAGCGCTCTGCCGTAGGTCGACGCCATCCGCGATGCGGGAATTGCCGGATATTCCCGATCGAAATATGCGAGCGCGTCTTGGAGGCCGTTCGTCGCGATTGGACGGAGCTTTTTGTCCAATAGCTTCGCGTTGCGCCCACAGATATTGAAAAAGAGCCATGCCGACGATGAGCTTCGTGGAAACTGCGTCTTCGAAAAGGCGGCGACGGCCGCCGGAACAAAGCTGAACCACCAGCGGGCGATCTCCAAGAGCTGGAAGCGGACATTGTGCTGCTCCCGGACGAGATCGTCGGGCGCGAGCAGGGACAAAGCCCGAATCCGAGACCTATCGAGCAGCCGCACGCTCGTGGCCGCGACGACGGCCGCGGCGCCGAGATTGGCGAGCAGCGCCCCTGCGGCGTCGGGATCGGCCAGCATGGAATCGTCGAGCGCGTCGGAGACGACGACCGAATCCCACAGCGCATTGGCGATGATGAGCCGCAGCAGGGCGTGGTCCTCCGACATCGCGAGCAGCGGCGACGAGGCGCGGGGAACGAAGCTGACGTGAGAAGCATTCGCGCCGAGGTAGGGGACGACAATCGCGGAATTGATCTGTTTCGACCGGGACGTGAACGCGCCCCAAAACGCCTCCAGCGCCGGTCCGAGAAACTCCGCCAGCACAGCTTCCGGGAAGGCCGACGGCGTCCGGGCGTCGGCGTCTTGCGCCGCCGTCCTGATCCGCGTCCGCACATCGCGTCCGCTCGCGGCCATGAGAGTTCTGCGCAGCGCGCCGTCTCCCACAGCGACGGGATATTCGGCGTTCGTCTCAAAGAAATACAGACCCCTCAGCGCTCCTTTGGTCCGCAGCGCCGCCATCTCGTCGCTGACGATCAGCCAGCGCGAACCGGCAGAGGTCCGCAGGCCCCAGCAGACGCCGCCGGGGACAGGAAATCCGGCATTCACGCCTTCGAACGCAATGCCTTCCTGCGCGCAGGTCGCGCGCGCCGCCACCTGGACCGTGTCGGTCGCGGCATGACGCTCCTCGGCGCGTCGGACATAGTCCTCGCGGGCCGCCAGCAACGGATTGCGGGCGATGATCGCGTCGCGCTCCGCGTTCAGGCGATCCGACGGCAGCGGCCGCAGGGCCGGCAAGGCGCGCAGCCACGCCGCGTTGAGGGTTGTCAAATTCTCAAGCGCGCCGAAGCGGCGATCGAGAGCCTCGATGGCGGGATCGATCTCGCCGAATCCGCTGCCTTCCTGGATGGCTTTCGCGCGAGCGGCGTCGCCATTCATGATCGCCATGAAGTCGTCGAATATTCTCACATAGCCCTCGGCGCCCATGGCGATGAGCCCGCGGCGGCAATTGTCCAGGCTCTGTTCCCTCATCCCGCTGTTATGAGCGAATTGACCGTGACCGCCGTTGGCGACTTGAGCGAGGTAATAGTCGACGTGATAGCTCCAGAAGGCTTCCGTCGCGATCTCGCCGAATATGAGACGGGCGCGGTCCATCGCCCAATTGACGAAATCCACGACTGACGCGACGAGGTCGACGTCGTCGGCGATGCATTTCTCCGGCACGAGAATTTCATCCGCGATCATGCCCTGCGACCGGAGCGCGCTCCGGTCATCGTCCTCGACCATGTCATTCCCCGAAAAACGCTGCTTCTCCACACTAAAGACAGCTGAGAGCCGGCAAACCCGAATCCCTCGGCCGAATTTATTTCTCGCCTGATGGATGCTGCGTCAGCGCGGAGAAAGAGACGGCACACCGTCGAAAACGCTCGAGAAACCTTCTCGAGCCGCGCCTCGGGCGGCGGCGGCTCACCGCCGGCGCCTCGAATTTGGGCGCGCATGGGCGAGCGCAAGCGGCGCCCGGAGCGGTTGGCCCGCAATATCAGCCTATTGCGCCACGGACTGCGGCTTCGGCCCGCCGAGGAGCGATTCGCACTGCGCTGTTCCGTCGCATGCGCGCTTGTTGTATCTCTCCAAGACAGGCATAGGCTCGCCGAATTCGAAATATGGACGGCGGAGGACCGTATGGGGAGCGCCCAGGAAAGCAAAGAAGCGGTAAGGCTGGTGGCGGTCGTCGCGATCGTCGCGGTCGTATCGCTCGCCGTGGCGGTGGGGCTCCGAATGTGGAAATAGGATCGGCTCGAGCGCGGCTCACGCGATAATGTCGGGCGTCAGCTGGTCGTCGAGAAAAGCGATGCGATCGCGCAGCAGCAATTTTCGTTTTTTCAGTCGCTGAATTTGCAACTGGTCCACGGCGCCGACCGCGAGAAGGGCGTCGATCGCATCCTCCAGGTCCTTGTGCTCGAGCCTGAGGCGCTCCACTTCGATACGGATCGAGTTGCGTTCGGCTTCGCTGAGCTCTTCGACCATTCGACAACCTGACCGAGCGCCGCCATATGGCGAGTCGTGACGCGCGATTATCGCCTCGCGACACATTCATCTTCAAGTCCTAATGCTAAGGCGGCGGCGCCTTCGGGCGAAATTCCGAGGCTTCAATCGAAGGTGATCGCCTTGTCCAGATCGACGCAGGCGGACGGGTCGACGCGCTCGAGCGCGAAGACGCGGTCCTGGCGCGAGAGCTCGACATAGGTCGATGTCTTCTTCTGATCGGGGCCGCGCCAGCCGCTCACGCCATCGCCCATGTAGAGAATGACGGAAGCCCCGTCTTCCGCGAGATCGATGGAAAATTCGCCGCCTTCCTCGGCCGAGCCGGCGAGCCCGCCGCGCGCCATGCATTGCGCCGCCGCCTCCTCGCGGAAAGATCGGATGGGCCGCGCCCCGCGACTGTCGCGATCGGCCTCTTCGCTAGAGGCGCAGCCGCCGACGACATAGAAAGGCTTGCCCCGTCCTTTGTGACGAAATTCGAGGCGCAGGTCGCGCGCCGCCTCGGGCGTGAGGGGGAGCGCGCGACGAAGCGACAGCCGCACGGAGACCACCGTCTGGCCGGGATGGGCGCGAAGATGCGCCTCGTCATAGCGGCGAAAGTAGCAGGCGCCGCTCGGCGGAATTTTCTCGATCAACGGATTTTTGGCGGCGGCGGCGCTCGAAAGAGCAAGAAACAGCAAGGCGTAGATCGGACGGCTCATCGTCGCAATGTCATCCCCCGGCGGGCGCCGGCGCATAGGCTTCGCGCATCGAAGCGATCTGCGCGATCTTGTCGCCGAGCGCGCGCCAGTCGTCGCGCTCGGCGATTTGCGCCCAGATGGATTCGACCTCTTCGATGAGCATAGAGCAGGGGGCGGGGCGGCGGAAATAGGGGTGATCGAGATTGGCCGAGGGCGCCGTCTCATGCGCGGCGAGCGCCTCGCGCAGCCCTACGAATTCCGGCGCGTCATAGGCCGCGGCCTGCGGGCTGGCGGCGGCGCGCTCGCCGCTCGCCAGCCCGCCGCGCCAGTCGAAGAAGGTCTGCTCGAAGGACGCCTGCGTCTTGCCGAGAAATTCGAGCAGCGCCTTGGCGAGCGCGGCGTCCTTCGCCTGATCCTGCGCCGGCAGCAGGCCGAATCGGTCGAGCAGGGCGAGCTGGAACTCACGCTGAATGACGCTCTGATAGGAGCCGAGAGCCTGCTCGGCCCGCTGGAGCCCGACATGCGGCAATATGGTCTCCGCGAGCCGGGTGAGGTTCCAACCGAGCGCGCCCGGCTGGCGGCCGAAGGCGTAGAGCCCGCTCTCGTCGAAATAGGCCGCCGTGAATTGCGGATCGTAGCGCGGCGCGAATCGCCACGGCCCATAGTCGAAGCTCTCGCCGGTGATGTTGATATTGTCCGAATTGAGCACGCCATGGACGAAGCCCGCCGCCATATAGCGCGCGCCGAGCCGCGCGACGCGGGCGACGACTCGCTCCAGAAAGGCGCCGGCGCGGCTCTCGGCCGGCTCGTCGGCGAGCTCCGGGAAATAATGGGCGACGCAATAGTCGATGAGCCGCCCGAGCGCTTGCGCGTCGTCGAAATGGGCGAGGCGCTGGAAGGTGCCGATGCGGATGTGGGAATGGGAGAGCCGCACCAGCACGGCGGAGCGGGTCGGCGAGGGCTCGTCGCCGCGATAGAGCGGCTCGCCGGTCTCGATCAGGCTGAAGCTCTTGGAGGTGTCGACGCCGAGCGCCTCCAGCATTTCCGTCGCGAGGATCTCGCGCACGCCGCCTTTGAGCGTGAGCTTGCCGTCGCCCTGGCGCGACCAGGGCGTGCGGCCGGAGCCTTTGGTTCCGAGGTCGAGCAGCCGCCCGTCCACGGCGTCGCGCAGCTGCGCGAAGAGGAAGCCGCGACCGTCGCCGATGTCCGGATTATACATGTGGAATTGATGGCCGTGGTAGCGTAGCGCCAAGGGCTGGGCGAAACCGCCGGGCAGGGGCTCGAAACGGCCGAAATGGGCGATCCATTCGTCGTCGGTCAGCGTGTCGAGGCCGACGCGCTCCGCCCAACGCTGATTGCGGTGGCGCAGAACATGTTTTGGGAAGCGGGCGGGCTCGACGAGATCGAAAAAGCCGTCGCCGAGCGAGGCGTGAAGGGTTTCGGCGCGATAGCGCGGGGAAGGGGGCATGGGCGGCTTCGTTCTCGCGGTCGAAAGATTGTGCGGCGGGCGGGCGCTTCGAAGCAAGCCGGGCGCCCGAAACCGGCTCCCCCGAAATAAAAAAGGCGGAGAATCGCTCTCCGCCTCGTCGATGCTCGACTTTTTTTTCGAGGACTGTCAGTGCAGGCTGACGCTTTGCTGCAGCTTGGTGATTTCGTCCTTGAGCTGAAGCTTCTTGCGCTTCAGCTCGTGGAGCTTCGAATCGTTGCGTCGGGGATGGTGCTGCTCCTGCTCGATCTCTTTTTTGAGCGCCTGATGGCGGCGTTCGAGCTCGACGAGATGGGTCTGTAGCGACATACGGCGCCTCCTTTGGTGCATGACAGAAGGACGACGTCAGTGTGACACGAATTCGAAGGCCGGCAAGGGGCGAAAAAGTCGCGGGAGCGCGAATTATTTTGCCGAAACGCCCTGTTCGCGGAGGGAATTCTTAACAACTTCCGGCCGGCGGACCGCGCTTCGCCTCGAGCGTCGAAACGTCTCGAACGGCGCTTGCGCCTCGGCCCGACTGCCATTATACCCGCTGCACTCGCGCCGGACCGAAACATTTGGTCGGCGCCGGGGGCGCGTAGCTCAGCGGGAGAGCACTACGTTGACATCGTAGGGGTCACAGGTTCAATCCCTGTCGCGCCCACCATTCAAATCAGGCAGTTAGGGCAAGAGTTCCGGACGCTTCCGAGGGGCGCGGACGCAACTGGCCGGAATCCTTTTCTCACGCGATCGGCCTGCGGTCATATCCTCCAGCCGATTACGTCCATCGGCCGCGCGCCGCAGGCGACGCGGCCCGGCAGATCCGAGACGTCGACAATCTCTCGCCGACCGCATGCCCGCTCTCCTCGAGCCGAAAGCGTCGATGCGCGACTCCACGCAATCGGCGCAATTCGATCCGAAGTTCGGCTTGGGCTGAGACGAGAAGCGAAGCCGCAATGGCCATAGAGGCGACGGCTCGCAGAGAGTGGAAGGTTGTTGAGATGATTGCTCTCGCTAATGGACAGCGGCCGCGGAAGATTTTGGTTCCCATCGTCGCGCTCGTCGCTGCGTTGCCTCTCGCGGGCTGTTACACTCCCGGAGAACGCGCCACAGGCGGCGCGATCATCGGCGGCCTCGGCGGCGCCGGCATCGGCGCTCTGGCGTCCGGAGGCCTTGCCGGCCCGACGCTCGCTGGCGCGGCGATCGGGGCGGCGGGCGGCGCGATCGTCGGCGCGGTCACCGCGCCCCGGCGTTACAGTTGGCGTCGCCACGCCTACCGGCATCGCTACTACTGATTCGCCCATCATCGAGCCATCCGAGCCGGCGCAGAGTCAGACGCAAAAACGCCCCGCGCCTACATCCGGCGTCGGGGCGTTTCGCTGTTGCGTCCGGTTCCGGGAAAACCTTCGGCTTGCTCATAGATTAGGCGGCGCGGGTATTTGATGCAAGCGCGGGCGCCGTGGCGCCGATAAAAACGAAAGACGAGGCGCGCGTTTCCAGCCGAACCGGCGTCCGCTTCGGCTGGAAACGCTCTATTTCGAAAGAAACGAGGCGTCGTAACGAAGTTGATAAAGATCGAGATCGAAAAGCAAAACGCGGACGCGCTGCTGGTCTCGCTACAGAGGCGCGGGAATTGATCCAGCGGATCGAAAATCGGCATCTCGACATGCTGTCGCCCGCGATCGTCGCGATCGAACAGGCGCTGAAGAATCCTCCCTACCGGAGCGGCGCGACGCCGCGCGCCGTGGAGATAAAATTCATACAGGCTCGGCGCGCATTCGACCGCGCCTCTCGTCTGTGACATATCTCGTCTGCGCGGCAGGCTCGGTTCTCGACGAATGTTTTATTCCGTTGCGCGCCTCTTCGATAGGGAAGTCGCCGATTGCAATCCACATCGATATCGGCTCAAATAGAAAAGATTCGACCGCCGAGGAAACCACCATGTCCGAAGCCGAAGACAAAGCGCTCGTCGCACAGATACTTTCTTCTTATCTTTCAAATAACACTGTTGCCCCTATCGACCTTCCTTCCGTCATCGAGGCGGTGAAGAAAGCCTTCGGCGGCGGCGGCGCCGAGACGGCCGACGCCCCCGAGGGCGAGGCTAGACAATGGCGGCCTGCGGTTCCGGTGAAGAAATCCGTCAGCGCGGACGCCATTACTTGCCTTTGTTGCGGCGAGGCGTTCAAATCTTTGAAACGCCACTTGCAGGCCGAACACAAGCTGACGCCGGACGAATATCGCGCCGCCTTCGATTTGAAGAGCGACTATCCGATCGTCGCGCCCAATTACGCCGCTCAGCGTTCCGCGCTGGCGAAATCGCTCGGTCTCGGGCGCAAGCCCGCGGCGAAGGCGGTCCCCGCGCCGGCGAAGGCCGTCCCCGCGCCCAAGAAGCGCGGCGCGCCGGCGAGGCGGGCGGTGGTCGACGCCTGAAGGAGCATTCGTCGAACGGGTGAAATCGCCGCATCGGTTCGGGCGATTTTTCCGCGATTTTCGCTCCCGGCGGCGCGGCGGTCGGAACAGAGCTCCACTCGCGCCTGCGGCGATAGAGAGCGTGAAATCAAGGGCCGAGAGCGTTTCCCGCCGAAGTGGACGCCGGTTCGGCGTCGGAAACGCGTCGAAAGAAAATGCGTCGCCGCGGGCCTTCGAGCCGGGCGGGCGTCCTGGAGCATATGCTCATGGGGCCGGCCGATGTCAGACGCGGCCCGCGAACAACATGCGACGACTGTCTCCCTCGAGCGCCAATGCGGTGAGGATGGAGGTCGCGAAGGCGCCGGTATCGATATTGATGCGGTTGGCCTGGACGTCGGGCTCGCAGACGGGCGTATGGCCGTGCACGATCATCTTTTCCCAGGCGCCTCGGTGGTTCAGGAATTCGTCTCGAATCCAGAGCAGATCTTCCGCTTTCTGCGCATCGAGCGGCACGCCGGGCTTCGCCCCGGCGTGACAGAAGAAATAGTCGCCATAGCTCGCCGTCAGCGGCGTCTGAGCGAGGAATTGGCGGTGGTGGTCCGGGAGCCGCGCCAGCAGGGCGCGCCGCGCCTCTTCATAGCCCTTGCCGCGCATTGCGGCGGAGATGTCCACGCCATAGGAGTGGAGCGTCTCCAGGCCGCCGAACCTGCGCCAATTCTCGAGGATCGAATCGTCCTCGAGGAAACGCATCAGCACCTCTTCATGATTGCCCCGCAAGGCGTGAAAAGGCGTCGGAAAATCGTTGCGGCTCAGCCAGTCGACGACGGTCGAGGATTGGAGGCCGCGATCGACATAGTCGCCGAGAAAGATCGTCAGCACATCTGCGGGCGCGGAGGGGAGCTCCTCTTCGATGCGGCGGGCGAGCGCGTCGAGGAGATCGGCGCGCCCATGGATGTCGCCGATCGCATAGATGCGCAGATCGGCTGGAAGGACCGTCGGAAAGCCGCTCTCCAGCGTTTCAAATCGCGCCAATCGTGAAATCGTCATCGCGCCGACCCGGTCCCGCCGCGGGAGGCCGCCGCGACATGCGGCGCAAATTCTAAAGCATATCGGTCGCCGGCGATATCGCGCGCGACCGCGATGGTTCGGCATTTGTCGGCGACCGCTCGTAAGGCTCTCTTTAAGAACGCCTCACGGCCGGTCGGAGTGGTGTTCGACGCTCGAGACTCGGCGGCGACACGCCTTGCCGAGCGCCTTCGCAAGTGGAGGTGCAAACGCCTCTTCCCGCGCTCGGGTCACGCTCGCCCATCGCCCGGCTCGGAAAGCCGCGCGAGTTGCTTCGATGGCGCGACGTCAGACCGAGACTTTCCGGCACTCTTCCGCGCAGGCCTTGCAGGCGTCGCCGCAGGCCTTGCATTCGGCGTTTTGCGGGAAGCGATCGCATTCTTTCTTGCAGGCGAGGCAGACGTCCCCGACGGCCTTGGCGAGAGTCGGCGTGAAGGGCGAGTTGACCGCCGCCAAGCTCTCGAGCGCGGCGCAGGCCGCGACGAGATCATAGGCGGCCTTCGTGCAGCCGGCCATGCTCGTGTCGTTCATCGACAGCATCCCGAAACAATGGCGCAGACATTCATTGCCGGTCGACACGCATTCGGCGCTCGTCTTCATCAGCGCCTGAAATTTCGGCCCATGCATCATATGCTCGGCATGGGGATTGGTCGTCTGATCCTCGGCCAGAGCGCGTGTGGCGGAGAGAGCGGCGGCCGCGCCGACCGCGGCGACGAATTCGCGGCGTTCCATGGAAGAGCCTCGTTCGCTCGAGAGGATTTTGCTCTAACTGGCGTTGGCCGCAGAATGTTCAATCCGATTTTCGTCGATGCGACGGTCGTTTCGTTGCGCGGACGGCAAGCGCTCGCCATCTAGACGAAGAAAGGGGAGGAGGAAATGCAGTCCACGATCACGCTCGAGCTCGCGCGCAGCGACGCCGCGGCGCTCGTCGGCAGTCTTCGTCGCCGCTCCGAGCGGCTGTGCGACATTCGTCGGGAACTTTGCGCGCCGGACGAATTCGACGAATTGGAGCGCGAGGAGCGCGCCTATTTCGACGCCGAATATGCGCTCGTCGAACGCATCATCGGCTTGCTGTCCCGAGCGCTGGAAGCGGACGGGCGGCAGTAGAGCTCCCGGCCCGTCAGGCCGTCGCGTCCCAGGCCAGAGGCCGCTGCGCGCGCCGTCGCGCCTCGGGCCAGCGCGCGAGCAGCATTTTCAGCACGACCATCAGATCGACGGCGGCGTGCGCCTGGCCGAGATCGACATAGGCGCGAATGTCGGCCACCAGAATATCGCGAACGGCTCCGACGCCGCGGTGGCGATTGAGGAGATAGCTCGCGAGCGCGCGCTCATGCGCCCGTGAGGGCGCGACGCCGTCCAGGGACGGCGGGACGAGGCCGCTCGGGGCCAAAATTTCGGCTAGCTGCGTCATCGGTCGACTCCATCGACTCGTTTCTGACGCAGAGCGCTAGACTGAGCGCGATGAGCTTTTGTGACAGCGCGCCCCGTGGAAATTACCTATTCGGCGAAGCCTCGGCGGCTTGGGGCCTTTCGCCGAGCAGGCGCTCGGCCGTCTCGGCGACCCGAATCCACACGCCATGGCCTTCGTTGTCGCCGACTCTTTCGAGATCGGCGGCCCGCTCGCGCGCGTTGAACGGCGCGTCGCCTTGCAGGCGGCGGGTCAAGGCGCGGGCATGAATCTCGACGGCCTGATCCAGAGAAATCTCCATGACCGACTCCTAAGCTGCGTGACCTCGGCCGCCCGGCCTGGACTGCGAGGTCCGGGCTGCGCGGCCCGGCGCCGCGCTCGCTCTCGCGACAGCATTTGTCGCATGAGGAGCGCGGCGGCGGCGTGCGGCGCATCGTCGCATCGCTCGTTCGACCGCAGGCGAGGCCTCGTCGGCTCATTTTGTCTTTCCCGACGCTCGCGCGGCGCAATCCAGCGCAGCGTGCGGAGTTTTCGTGTCGTTGCGCTAGAGCGTTTCCAGCCGAAGCGGACGCCGGTTCGGCGTCCGGAAACGCGTCAAAACAAATGCCTAGGGTCTTTCCGTGTTTCGAAAACACGGAAAGACCCTAGGATGCGACGCGCGTAGCGCCCGCCGCCGAACGCCGACGCTCGACGGCGGCGGCGAGACGGCGCAGCAGCTCGAGCGAGGTCGGCCAGTCGAGGCAGCCGTCGGTGACGCTCTGGCCATAGACGAGCGGCTTGCCCGGAACGATGTCCTGGCGCCCGCCGAGCAGATGGCTCTCGATCATCAGCCCGATGATTCGGCGTTCTCCCGCTTCGATCTGCGCCGCCACATGATCGGCGACGGCGGGCTGGTTCTCGGGCTTCTTGCCGCTGTTGGCGTGCGACGCGTCGATCATCAGAAACGGCGAGACGCCCGACTTCTCCGCTTCCTTCGCTGCGGCGTCCACACTGTCGGCGTCGTAATTCGGCGCCTTTCCGCCACGCAGGATGATGTGGCAGTCCTCATTGCCGCTGGTCGAGGCGATCGCCGAGCGGCCCTCCTTGGTGACGGCGAGGAAATGATGCGGCTGCGAGGCGGAGAGCACAGCGTCCAGCGCGATGCGCACATTGCCGTCGGTGCCGTTCTTGAATCCGACCGGGCAGGAGAGGCCCGAGGCGAGCTCGCGATGCACCTGGCTCTCCGTGGTGCGCGCGCCGATCGCGCCCCAGCCGACGAGGTCGGCGATATATTGCGGCGTCGTCATGTCGAGGAATTCGCAGCCCGCCGGCAGGCCCAGCTCATTGACCTCGAGCAGCAGGCGCCGGGCGAGGCGCAGCCCCGCTTCTATGTCGAAGCTGCCGTCGAGGCGCGGGTCGTTGATGAGGCCCTTCCAGCCGACCGTCGTGCGCGGCTTCTCGAAATAGACGCGCATGATGATCTCGAGCCGATCGCCGAGCTCGCGTTTCGCATCCGCGAGCAGGCCCGCATATTCCATCGCGGCTTCTGGATCGTGAACGGAGCAGGGGCCGATGACGACGGCGAGGCGATCGTCGCGCCCGCGCAGGATTTCGCGCAGAGCGGCGCGGGCGCCGAGCACGACAGCGCTCGCCCTCTCGCCGCGCGGCAGTTCGCGCATCACCTCGGCGGGCGTGCTCAGCTCGGTGATTTTGACG
>Ga0265297_10008740_pt1 | contig 13381 bp, 10 predicted proteins | sample Munlanlwell13791_FD_192502 | JGI IMG/M metagenome (GOLD analysis project Ga0265297, IMG submission 192502) | Leachate microbial communities from a municipal landfill in Southern Ontario, Canada - Leachate well 137-91 | ecosystem: Engineered > Solid waste > Landfill > Unclassified | place... | reverse complement strand
TATTCCATTAGACCCGATAGGGAGTAAAGCGGTTATTCCCAGTAGGGGAGTAGCTACGGTCGCTTTACCGCAGGCCAGATATTGAATTATTTTACCGGGGAAAATATCTCTGGTGGATTCAACGTTAAGGAAAGGGTTTATACAAACGGTGGCTAAACTAATGTATTGTGGCATTGTCGAATATGGCTGTAACCCTGTCATAATAACCTGTTTCTCTAATCCTAACTCAGCGATAATTTGTTTGAGTTTAGGTCGCTGAGGCCCATCACCAACTATCAATAGTTTTGCTTTGGGTATTTGCTCGACAATTTTAGGAAATTCGCGAATAAACTCATCGAGCCCGCTGAAGTCAAATAGAGTACCGATGAAAATTATGATTTGGTCAATGTCTTCTAATCCCCATTTGTGACGAAGCTCCGAGCATTCGGAAGACTGATGAAATATATTAGTATCAATTGGTAGTAAAAGCAATTTGACCCTGGATGGCGGAGCACCCATACTTATAACATATCGAGCATGGTTGGGAGTAATAGCCAGAATTACATCTGCATTCGAATATACTTTTTTTTCAAGTAACTTCGTTGCTGGGCGTAAGATCGGATATCTTACAAGCCGGTGTAAGATATCTATAGAACGGAATACAACAGGAATGCCATGTTTTTTGGCCAAATGTATTGTTTGAAGCCCATTGGTAGCAACCGAATAAAGTACAATAACGTCAATATTTTTTTCTCTGATAGTTTTGCTAATTTCGAAATAATGAGTAAAGGCAGCAGAAAAGCGACTTACCCCTGGGATCTTGATGAAACCAGGGCGTTTCAAATATACGGATGATTTATCGATAGCACGTGATGCGCTTGTGATTTCCGTGGTTTTGAGGTTTCCGAAATCAAAGATGCCATTCTTTGTCCATCTGTTAGCATAGTCTATAGCATAAACCCTATGCCCCATTAATGATAAGGCTTCCGCAAGGTTGTGCATTTCAAATACAACCTTGTTAAGCCATTCTGTCTCATGGATAAAAAGGATGTTTATGATTTCCCTCCAAAAGTTAACTTTACATAACTAATGTGTTTGTTGCTGGAAGAACATCTTCAGTCCACTGAAGTTCTGCTTAATGTTATTGGGACGTAATCTAAGGGCGCGTCTTAAGATGTATTTTGGTCTCAGGTAATAGCTTTTATAAGCCCGTTTTAATGCCTTTTCCAGATCTTCAAAATCAAGCTCTTCTGTTCTCATGATGGCTTTATTTATCGGTGAGAATTCGTCCCAGGTGATTCCAGGTCTAATCAGGTTATGTTCTTTAGCATATTCGTGGAGTGGTGTTCCCGGGAATGGGGTTGCTAGAGAAAATTGAGTATAGTCTGAGTCCAGTTTTGTAGCCAGCTCTATTGTCTTTTTAATAGTATCCCAGTTTTCACCAGGCAAGCCGATAATAAAATAACTCAAAGTTTGTATCCCCGCTTTTCTAGTCATTTTTACAGCAGAAATACTTTGATCTATAGTTAAATTTTTATGAGCAAAATCCAGTATACTCTGGTCGCCTGATTCGATACCATACGAAATCAGACTGCAACCGACCTCGCGCATTTCCTGGAGCATTTTCGCAGTTACCAGATTAACTCTACCATTGCAATCCCAGTCGATTTTTATACCTTTTTGTTTTAGTAGCTGACAAAAAGCTGAAATCCATTTTTCATCGAAGGTAAAAGTGCTATCTCTAAAACTTATATGCTGCGTATCGTATTTTTGGATACATTCTTCGATTTCAGCTATGACGTTTTGTGGACTTCTCCTGCGGAATTTTGGCCCCATTAAGAAGCGATAGTCACAAAAAATACAATTATAGGGGCAACCACGCGAGGTTATAATGCTGGTGACTTTTGATTGCTGATATTGGGGTGATTGATATTTCTCGATTGGTAAAAGGTGCCTGGCGGGAAATGGCAGTTCATCGAGGTTTTTAATGTATTCGCCGTGATTGGTCTGGTGAAATACGCCATTTTCAATATAGGCAATACCATCAATTTTCTTCGGATTACCACCATTTAGCAAAGAATCGACAAGTTTAGTAGTGGTAGCTTCTCCTTCGCCGATAACAACATAATCGATTTCAGTACCTCGTAACATTTCTTCTGGCAATGCGGTGGCATGAGCTCCGCCGACTATTACTTTAGCATTAGTCGTTCCTTTTGTTACTCTAGCCAGTGACAGAGCCGTAGAATAAAAAGGAGTTAAGCATGTAATCCCTACTATTCTTGGTTTTTGTTCTCTCAAAATAGCCTCGAAATTATGGACTATCTGGGGTTGAGCATTCATGTCTAATATGCCAACATCGTAGCCTTTATTTTCTAGTACGGCAGCTATGTAAGCGAGTCCCAGAGGAGGTACCTTGATCCCTTCTTCTATACTTGAAGTTGAAGTATGGGGGTAGATTAATAAAATGTCCATGGAGTTTATTTTACCTGTTTTCTAATATTTTGTCGGCTTTTACAGGCAAGGTACTATTTGAATATAAGCACTTTAATGATATGCCAGGCAGCTCTAAAAGGATATAAGGAAAACCTGGTCGGGCTCAAATGGGAGTTCCCTGTATTACGAATTGGCATTTCGATGGGAATCTCTTTTATTTTCATGCCTTTTTTGGCTATCTCCATCATTTGTTCAACCGCGGGGTTTATGTCCGATGGTTTACTGAGTTTTCGAAGGCTGCTTGTTTTATAAATTTTAAATCCTGAAGTAGCATCTGTAATATTTGTATGTCCCAGCAAGCTGATTGCTTTGGAAAAAAAAACAATCCCTGACTTTCTCATGAGGCTAAAGTTTTTATAGCTTGTGGTTAAGAATCTGCTGCCGAGCACTATATCGTAATTACCGCTTTGCATTGATTCAATAAGCTGTGGGATATAGCTAGGATTGTGTTGTCCATCGGCATCTAACTGCAGGATGTAGTCATAGCCTTTTTGTATAGCAAATTGCTGCCCAGCATATTGAGCCGCGCCATAGCCTCGTTTTGCACAATAGTCAATAACTTCAGCGCCACATTCTCGGGCTATTATGGCGGTATTATCTGTCGAGCCGTTATTAATAACGAACACATTGTTTATGTATTTCTTGGTCGCTTGTATTATTCTGCCGATGGTTTGCTCTTCGTTAAATGCTGGAATCACAGCACAGACTTTCACCTGATTGCTCCTGTATACCAATTCCACAAATCAGTTATACCATCTTTAAGTTCAACTTCAGGTTTAAACCCCAGTACTTTTTGGGCTTTGGCTATATTAGAATAGTTTCTTTCAACTTCTCCTTTTTGCTTAGGCTCATGAATAATTTGAATTTTGTTCCCCGATATCTTCAATATCATATTTGCCAATTCACTGATAGTAGTTTCTCTGCCACTGGCTATATGGAAGGTTTCACCGGCTATTGATTTAGCATTTTTAATACAGAGGTAAATCGCCTGGCAGACATCATTAACATGTATGAAATCCCTGGTCTGATTTCCATCTCCGTAGATTGTCAAATTTTCGTTTTGAATTGCTCTTTTTATAAATTTCGCAATTACACTCCCTTTATGGCGTGAATGCGGACCATAGCTATTTCCAATGCGCAGGATAACTGTATTTAGCCCAAAAGAATGGCAGTATGCAGTACATAGAGCTTCCCCTGCTAATTTTGACGCTCCGTATGGGGAAATTGGTTTTGGGATTTTTGTTTCATCAAAAGGTGGAATCTGTTCTCCTAGTGCTGCGTTTGTAGAAATAAAAATGAATGTTTTTATTCCTGTAACTCGACAAGCTTCCAGCAAGTTGAATGTGCCTTTACTGTTAATATCCCAGGTATCCCGCGGCTTTGACAATGATTCAACGACTCTTGTATGTGCTGCCAGATGCACTATAGCGTCTACATTCTTTATTGCCTGATTTACTGCCTCCTGATCTCTGATATCACCTATAATTAAGCTGTTTGGTTCTGGTTGATATCCGACATTTAGTAAATTTTTCTTTTGGCCGGTAGATAGATTGTCTAAGATTCTAATTCGGTACCCGAATTTAGTCAGGTATTTAATCAGGTTTACACCGATAAAACCACAACCACCAGTTATCAAAATAGTACTGATGTTGGAAACTTGGTTTTGCGGTATAGTTTTCATGTTAACTAAATAAAATAGAACTGCTGTTATTTTATTGTTTTATTTCCGAAAGTAACCTGGATTTTCTTCTGGTACCATCCCATCTAATGTCAGGAATAAGGACTTCTCTTTTGGCTTCTATTCTATCCCTATACTTTATCAAATCACCTAACATTATCCTCAGTTCTTGTTCGACATCATGAGTAGGTTTGTAGCCCAAGTTCAAAAGACTAGGGTGGTCAGGATTATAATAATGTTCCTCTTTTTCTTGCCGGGGATTTTCTATGTTAGCTATTTTTACTTTTAGCCCCAGTTCGTCTCCAACTCTCCTTACTTTTTCGGCGAGTTCAGTTATGGAGTATACTTCTTCAAATTGATTGAAAACCCTGTATTCTCCTTCTTTTGGAGGATTAATAATGGCGATATTAAGACATTGCATGGAATCTCTCAGCGGTAAGAAACCTCTCTTCTGATTACCAATGCCAAACGGAGATAAAGGATGTCCTATAACAGCTTCAGCGCAATATCTATTTAGTACAGTGCCAAAACATTGGTCGAAATCAAACCTGGTACACAAACTCTCGTCATTGCCCATCTCATTTATCCTGGTTCCGAAGACTACTCCCTGCATGATGTCGGTAGACCTGAGCCCCCAGATTTTGCAGGCGAACATAATATTGTGAGAATCGTGTACTTTTGTCTGGTGATACCAGCTTCCAGCTTGACGAGGGAAGGGTAAAGTATCGGTTCTCCCCCGGTATTCTATTGCAAAAAATCCTTCTGGTATATCTATATTGGGTGTACCATATTCTCCCATGGTTCCGAGCTTGACTAGGTGTGCCGAAGGACAGACTTCTTTCATAGCATAAAGAATATTCAGTGTGCCTACGATGTTATTTGTTTGCGTGAAATTGCAATGGTGTATATCTATCATGCTGAAAGGTGCAGACGGCATTTCGCCAAGATGTACAATTGCCTCAGGCTGAAACGATTTGAAGATTTGTATAACGAAGTTATAATCTCTAAGATCACCCTCTTTGAAATATAGCTCTTTGTGGAATTTCTCCTTGAATGCTTGTAGTCTTTCTTTCATGGGTTTAATTGGAGTTGCAGAATGAGAACCTATCTCTTTTACCCAATTGCGGCGGAGAAATAGGTCACAACCAGCTATTTCATGTCCACGAGCACAAAGATATTGTGCTAATGCCCAACCAAGATAGCCGTCGATGCCTGGAATGAAAACTCTCATTATTAATGCTCCCTTCAATTAGATAATTTTATTAGCCAGCTAATAACATAGAAGACTTGTTTTATATGATACCACGATATTTTACGTGGCTTATCTACAGGTAAAGTATCAATCAAAACATCGACACTCTTTGCTTCTAAGAAATTTGATTCTAAGATAAGTGTTCCGCATGTACATACCCCATTTAATTTCAATCTTAGAGCTAAGTCTTTCTTAATTGCTCTAAAACCTGTACATGCATCACCGGTTTTAACCTTGAGATTAACCAGACGAGTTATAAATCTCTCCGATATACGAGGAACTTTACTTCTTATACCCATCACCAAATCTGCATTGCCTGACATAATAGGTGATATTAGACTTGGGATGTAAGAAGCACAATGTTCTCCATCAGCGTCCATGGTTATTATTATATTGTTTTTCGCCTCACTGAGGCCTCGCTTAAGAGTAGTTAGATAACCGCTGTGTTTTTGCTGGATTACAACTGCACCTTTTTCCTTTGCTGTATTTACTGTGTTGTCAATACTGCCATCATCGATAACCAAAACTTCATCTGCGTACTGTGAAACGGACTGTATTACTTTACCAATGCGGCGTGATTCATTATAGGCCGGAATAACTATGGAAATACTCATGCTACCTGTTGAATTATCCGCTTCAGTTGTTCTTTCGATTGTGCTCCAACCAGCCGTTGTATCTCTTTTCCAGTCTTAAATATAATGATGGTAGGTACTCCGGATATATGGTGATTGGAAGCTAGTTGGCGATGCTGGTCTACATTTACTTTAGTAAACTTTACCTTCCCATCATATTCTTTTGCCAATTTTGAAATAAGCGGTTCCATCATCTTACAGGGTGGACACCAGGAAGCCCAGAAATCAACTAGCACTGGTATATTGGACTCAATGACTTCTTTCTTGAAGTCAAGGTCGGTTAAACGAAGTAATTCTGGCATGATACTACTTATAGCTTCTTGTCACGATGTCGTCGAGAATTTCAATGTGTTCTATCTGTTTTTTGATACCCGACCACCAGGTTTTAGGTATTATAAGATGTTTCTTTTGTTCTATTCTTTCTTTAATTTTAGGCTGCGTGAGTAGCTTAAGCATGTCGTAGATGGCTTCTTCTGGCGATATTTCAGGTTTAAAACCAAAATCTCTTGGTAAATTTTGGCTGATAGGGTTGAAAGGATGTTTATCCGCTTCTACACGTGGATTTTCCATACGCTGTATTTTAGCTGGTATGTTAAACTCTTTTTGTGCGACTCTCACTACGGTTTCAGCAAGCTCTATGAGATGGGAGTGACCTGAGAATTGGTTCACAACAGCATATTGTCCCGGCTCCGGCGGTGAACATAGCAACCGCGTCATACATTGCATCGCATCTTGTAAAGCGATAAAACTTCGTTGTTGTTCTCCACTGCCGTAAAGAGTGAGAGGCATACCGATAACGGCTTGGGCAACGAAACGGTTTATAACTGTGCCAAACCATTCGTCGATATCAAAACGAGTATGAAGTCTGGGATCAGTAGCCATCTGGTCCGTATGCACGCCATAAATTACCCCCTGCATAATATCATAAGAGTGCAGCCACCAGTACTTACAGGCTTCATAGACATTGAAAGTATCCTGTACTTTACTTACATGGTAAAAACTTACTGGATCTCGTGGAGTCAATTCACCGCCGAGGCTCCACTCTTGGCCCTGCCAGTGGAGTACTGCATCGGCGGGAAACATGCCCTCGAATATAGGACGACCGGTGAGCGGTGTCCCGTATTCTCCCATAGTACCTAGTTTCAGCAAAGGGGCATCTGGGCAAATATCACGCATTAGAAAAAGCAATCCCAGTGTTCCGATGACATTGTTATTTTGTACTGAAATTGCGTGGTCGACGTCAATCATACTGTAAGGGGCACTGGGACACTCAGCATAATGAATAATAGCTTCTGGTTTTACTTCTTCGAGAAACTCTTTCAGTTGTGGGCGATCCAGGACATCCATCTTACGAAAGTTTATGGATATATCTAGTATTTCTTGAGCAGCCTGAAGACGCTCCGTCATTCTCGAAATAGGGATAATACTGTGTGCCCCCCGCTCCATAATCCAATCTCGCCGACTATAATTATCAATGCCACTGATCTTACATCCAAGCTTTCCCAACCACAGAGCCAGTGTCCATCCCAGGTAGCCATCCATACCCAGGATCATAACTCTCATGTTTTTTAACATGTAACCGTAAGGTGTCAATTCCCACTCAGGGCATTCTTCAAAGGTGATTGACATTGGATCGAACAAACCTAGCTCTGGGCGCCTTTTACATTCAGCCATAATCTGTGTTTCTGATGAAGCAGCGGAATCACTGGTGAATTTTTTTAGTGATTGGCCACAAGCCCGAAAATCTACCTTGCCAGCAAGGTCAATAGCCGGACAATTCCAGCAAGTGAGATGTGCGTTGTGTACATTCATAGTTACCCACCTTGTAATGTATTTATTATAGTAACGATATCGGTTACACAGGGTTTTTCGGGGATTTTCAGTATAGCAGAACTATGCTTTAGCAACAAGAATGCATCAGACTGTGTGTGTTTACCAGTGAGATTGTTTTTTGCATATAGCTCTGCTGGATTGAGAGTGCCACGGAGGTTAAATCCACTATTTGAAATAAGTACCATGTCTGGCGCTTGCGATAGAAAGGGGCCGTGATAAATTTCCTCGGCTCGGTAGCAGTGTTTTATTACCGGCTTACCATCGAACTCGAGTGAATAGAACATCTTTTCAATCTCTCTAAGCAGCTTTTCTTTTTCCTTGTGTACTACACATCCTTTAGGATATTTACCCTTTATGTTGAGGTAAAGCCTGCTGGGGTCGAGAGTAAATGCCCTGGTATCAGCAGTTATATCTTTTAAGCTTGACGGTTGCTCGTTTTTGAATTTTAGTAATCCCTCTTCTTTTAACAAAAAGTTCAGGTAGACATCCGTGTCCAATCTTTCAAAGCCATGGTCTGATAACAATATGAGGGAATCGTTATCAAGCAGTTCATTCATTATCTTGCCAATTGCCTCGTCTATCTCGTGAAAATAGTTCAGGAAGGCTTTATGATACCTGTGGCTTTTATCTTCGTATGCATTCCAAAAAAAGTGCATCAGACGGTCTGTACCGGTAAATACTAACATAAAGATGTCCCAATCTTCATTGTACCACAGGTGTTTACAGACAGAGATGCGTGTTCTAAGTACCTTGCTAAGGTTATTAAAAAAATAGTTCGCTGACTCGCTGGCACGTTCGTAGTCTACATCAATACGATAGTCCATATCTTTTAAAGTTGGAATAAACGACTGTGGGTATACCGCCTTCTCTAGATTAAGGGCTACAAATCCAGCAATAAGCACACCGTTTAATTGGATTGCGGGATAGGTGGAGGGAACATTTATGATGACCGATCGTCTCGCCTCATTCTGGTGCCAAAATGCAGGATATTTAAGAGAGGCAAAATTAGGAAAAACAATGCGGTATGAATCTGGGGCTAAGTCTGTAAATCCAAATATACCATGTGTGCCAGGATCAACACCGGTGATGATCGAACTCCAGGCGACAGAGGAAATTTCTGGCAATGATGACCCCATTTGCCTGAATGTTCCAGGCTCAATGATTTTATGGCAATTAGGCATAGTACCACCTTGTGCTAAATCATGAATTAGATGATAAGGTACACCATCCAAGCCTATAATAATTACACGTTTCATCTGGTTAGTTTTTCTATGAGCTTGTCTCTTTTGTTATAAGAAATACTACTATCATTTGCTAACGTTCGATAGTGGGATTCAGCTAAGACTTTTTTGTTAGGTTCTACGTCATTAACCAGATATACATGGGCACCAATAAAAGAATTAGCACCAATTCTTATACCTGGCATAATGCTGGTATGAATTCCGATCCTACAACCTTTACCAATAATAGCTCCCAGTTTATCTGTCCCTGTATCTATTTTATCGTTGCCAATTTTCACGCTTATATTGCTTTCATCTAAACGAAAGTTAGCAGTCACAGCACCAGCTCCAAAAGAGCAATCACTTTCTATTACAGAATCGCCTATGTAATTAGAATGAAACCAGCACTTGTTACCTATGTAGGAGTGTTTTATTTCAGTTCCGTAACCTATTACACAGTCGTCACCAATAATAGAATCTCTGATCAAAGCACTATTGCCAACAATGGTATTACGTCCGATATAACTGGAACCACGAATCACTGCACCTTCAAGTATTCTGGCATTATCCTCTATGATAACACCATCGCCAATAACCGATTTATCAGAAATATGAGAAGATGAGGAAATTTGTTGTGTAAATTGTTTTTGAAAGAAGTCCATGGCTTCCAAAATATGCCAAGGATATTTTATTGCTTGCCACGCACCATGGTAAATTACAGCTTTCATTTTATAATTGTCGCTAATCATTCTGTCCAGGGCTTTTTCATAAATATCGTCAGCAGAAGATCTGGTACTGGCTAAATAATTCAATAATTTTTCCGGTTGTGCATGAAGGTGAATAACAATATTTATTAGATTCGAAGGTTCCTCTCCCTTTGGTGGCTTCTCAATAATATGACCTATTTCATTATACTTATTCACCTTTAGATAACCACCTGGAAAATGGTTCTTTACCTGCCTGGCAGTTATATAAACCGCATAATCGTTGTTTTTTTGATATTCCCTGAGTAGCTCTATATATGCAGACTTTTCAAAAATATCATTTGAGCTAACTAAGATAAATGGGTCTATACCTATAAGCTTCGATGTTGATAAAAGGGCATCTGCCATACCATGGGGCTCTTTTTGCAGGGCAAAATCTATTTTTACATTATCGATTTCAGATAAAGAAGATTGAATGTCGTTTATATTTTCCGGATTTGCAATAATAATAAATTGGCTTATACCAGCTTCTTTAGCAGAGTTTATCTGGTGGTCTACTAGAGTTTTACCCCGGAATTTGAATAATGCCTTATCCATGGTTATAGGGGACATTCTCTTACCGATTCCGCCACACATTAGAACTACTTTAGGTTTAATCATTTTTCTTACCTCAAAGTATAGCTTACATAAAGTATCCCTAAGGGGATAATTATAACCGTTTTTAATGTTTTACGAAAGGTAATAGAGACGTGAGAATTTGCAAAAGCAACTGACTATGCCAGTCAAAGGGGAATTTTTCGGTGCGGGCTATTAGTTCTGGTATATGTTTCTTTTGAACGACATTGAATAAGTATTCTATATGACTGTTGCTTAAACTTGCCCACGTGCGTTGTGCTAAATAACCAAATGTTAACTCTCGACTTAGTTTTTTTCTCCAATGATTTTGATACATTGAGAGTTTTGCAGAAGATAAATCTCCAGATATAAGTGCCTGATGGAGTATCTCAGCAGCTATATCGGCACAAACAATTCCATAATATATACCACCGCCTGTGGTTGGTTTTACCTGGCCCGCAGCATCACCAACTACCAATATTCGGTCGGTAAATGTTTTTGATAGAGGACGAATAGGAATAACTGCGTAATTACAACTCACTTCAGCTGAATCTATCTTACCCTGATTTTTTAGTTTCAATAGTAGTTGGTTTAAGTGTAATTTAGGTTGGTAGCGAGTCATTAACCCAGCTAAACCTCTGTTTTCTTTGGTTGGTACTAACCAGGCAAAGCCACCGGGAGACAAATTTTGATCACAATAAATCTCTACTTCTTCGATGTTATTTATTCTTACCTCTGCTTGAGCACCTATCGTGAAAGTTTTGATTTTGCCCAACCCAAGATTTTGGGTTAAATTAGAACCATAGCCCATTGCAATTACTGCAGTTTGAGCTTCAAGAACTTTTGTTGCATTATTACAGCTTGTTTCAATTAAAAGTCCTTTAGTTTCAGATTTAATGTTTTCCACGCGAGTTGAGAAATTGTAATCGGCACCGCTTGCTTGTGCTTTATCTGACAATGCTTGATCGAGTAAGGTGCGGTTAGTAATATAAGCGATATCTTCATTATGCCACAGTCTTATACAGCGACCTGCAGGGGTAAAGAACTTGGCTGAGTTAGCTTTCCTAATTAAGATATTGTTGGCTACAGATAATAAATCGTAGCATTCTTTGCTAATGATACCTGTACAGCAAACTCCTTGACCGGCAGCTTGTTTTTTTTCGATTACTATTACTTTGTGACCTAGAGTAACCAATCTGTTGGCAAGATAACTGCCAATCGGTCCAGCACCTACTATAGCTATTTCGTATAACATTTTTTGTATAGATGTTAGGAATTTACAATATTAATTTTTGCTTAGTATAACAAAAAGTTTTTCGAACATGATTTGTTTCTACGACGTCGTGTACTATAATTAGTCATACAAGATGACCCTATTGACAAAACAAAAATTATGTGTTATTCTAACATCGTCCCAAGTAATTAAACTAATACCGGGGAGGCAGAGGGGCCAGCACAAGGTAGGCGAAGGCTGAAAAGTGCTAGGCAGGAAGAGGAACCGGTAAGGTAAGGTTACTTGGGGCGTTTTTTTAACGTACCTCTGTTAGCTCAGGATTTAGCACACCAATAAAGGGGAGATTTCTGTATTCCCCATGGTAGTCCAAGCCATAACCAACTACAAATTCATCGGGGATTTCGAAGCCTATATAATCAAGAGGCACATCTATGAGACGGCGGACTCTTTTGTCAAGCAGGGTGCAAACACGTAGGCTTGCTGGGTTATGTGCAGCAAGATGGTTAAGTATATAATTTAAAGTCATTCCAGTGTCAACGATATCCTCTATCATTAATACATTGAGTCCGGATATGCTGGCATCGATATCTTTGGTTATTTTCACGGCTTGGTCTGAAGCATTACTGCCATAATATGAGATTGACATAAACTCAGTTGTAAGTGGTATTGATATGTGCTGCATTAGATCGGCCATAAAGCAAATGACACCTTTTAAAACACCGACCAACACTAATTGCTTACCAGCATAATCTTGTGAGATATTCTTGGCTAAGGCTCTAACTTGCCGCTGTATTTGAGTATGACTGAAGAGAACTTTATTTATTCCTTCTACTTTTGAGACTCCAAGCGGCCCATAGCCGTATTTGGCTAATAACTTGAAGTAATCACTCTTATTAAGAAGCTTGATATTAACCTCAGGATAAAGTGATTTTAGTTGCCGTAATCTTCGATTTTTTTCAGTAATTAGGCTCTGTTTGAGAGTAGTAAGCTCAACATACAGATTCAATTCTGGTAAGTAAAAATCTGGGGTAAACATCTCTGTTACTTTGTTATCTTGCCAGCTTAAGGGAAAGGAACGTGGTTCATAAAGCCATTCAACCCGATAGAAATCCAATAACTTGGCAAACTCTTCTTCACTAGGATGACTAAAAGTAGAAGGTTTCATCGAAGAATAGGGTAAGCCAGGTGCTTCGATTAGCTTCCCCCGTTTATTTTTAATTTCTTTATTCTTGTCTACAGGCAATGCTTGCAAAAGCTCAGCACGCTCTAGCATAATGGCTACTATGTTTGCTACATTGGATAGAAAATCTTTATCGGAAGATAAAAAATTTCTGGTTTCCTCCGCATAAAGCCGGATTTCTCCTACAATTTCTTCCTTCTGAAATAAGGGGACTCCTAATACGGAGCTTATTTTTTCTATTTTGGCTGCTTCTGGATATTGAGCCTGATGGTCATTTGAGATATCGATGACAGTAGCTGTTTTCCCTTCCATAATTTCAGGAAGACTTTTATAGGCATTAAGTATTCCTTTACGCAGGTATAAGTCACTGAGACCATATGCTGCTATTATGGATAGGTGCTCTTTCTTAGGGCTAAGAAGCATAATGGCACATCCGGCAGCCTTCATAGCCTTTGAAGAACTTTTAGAAATGTTATTAAGAGCTTTTTTCAGTGGAATATCTGAATTAGCAATCTTAGTTATTTGCTTGAAAGCTTGTGAATAGCTGTAGTCTTTGTTCTC
>Ga0265297_10008739_pt1 | contig 13381 bp, 10 predicted proteins | sample Munlanlwell13791_FD_192502 | JGI IMG/M metagenome (GOLD analysis project Ga0265297, IMG submission 192502) | Leachate microbial communities from a municipal landfill in Southern Ontario, Canada - Leachate well 137-91 | ecosystem: Engineered > Solid waste > Landfill > Unclassified | place... | reverse complement strand
CATCATAATAATGAATCCATTCAGGATAGATAACCTGGTCGTCGCTAGATATAATACGCAAAAGATATTCTCTCTGCCACGATGCTTCATTGCCGACTCTCATTTTTTCTTCCTCGATATCTTGAGGGTTTTTAAATTTTCCCGGCCATAGGCAACTTTCATAATTTTCATTATTATCCAATAGGGGGTACTCTTTAAATATTCCCTTGGTTCTGCCTTGGCCGATTTCTTCCTTTATTCTCATTAATAAGGAATCTTCGTGAAGGAGATTGCCAACGATAATAAGACGAGTATTCTTATCTCCCGCAGGGATAACTTCTCCCTTTAGCCAGCGATAAATTTTGTTTCGGCCTTCTTGAGTTCTCGTCGATAAAAAATCTTCAATATCATCACAGATAAAAAGATCTGGTCTATGCTCATTATGCCTCAAACCTCTAATGCTTTGTTCGGTTGAAGCAACCGTAATCCTTGCACCATACTCCTTGAAAACCAACGAGTGCGAACCCCACTCATCTCCTTCCTCTTGGAATGGTCCCAAATCTTTCTTCAGGACTTCGTTGTCCTCTAACTCATTACGGATATTCATCATGTGCTGTTTGGCTTGAGCCTGTGTCTGGCAAAATATGACACAAAACTTTTTCTGTTGTTTTCCGAGTATTGACCAGAGAGGATAAGCAGTGGTAACAATAGTCGACTTTCCTGAATTGCGAAAAGCACAAATATAAAGATTCTCCATCGGACTTTTCTCAAGATTAAATATTATTTCTTTTTGAAAATCAGCAGTCTCGTATTTTACATAATGCGCATAATAAAAATGGAAGAAATACAGAAAACTATCTTTGGTAATCGATGTTCTAACAAGACGATCCTTTAACATTTTATTCAATAAGGTTAATGGAATAATTTTATTCATGTTTTTTATCTTTATTGACCTTTCTAATAGATTTATGCTCGGTAAGACCAGCAAGACGGAGGGCTTGTTTTACAATTTTCGCTTGAGACGGAGTGAGCTTATCGTTATCACTCTTAGTCACTACCTCTATCTTATCTTTGTAATTATCATTCCTGTGCCTCAACCAAAAACTTATCGCTGACCAGTTCTTTTCTTTAATAAGAGTTAAAAGCTGGGTTTCGCTCATATCGCTTACCAACGATACACCCTTAGCTAATGATTCCTCCATTTTTTGAGCAAAATTGTAATCTTCTTTCCGCCAGCGATAAACGGTATTACGTGAAAGATTAGTTTTTTCACAAGCGACTTGAACAATGGGGACTTTCTCAAGCTCTAATAGAAACAATTCTTGAAATTTATTCTTTTTCATATGTCGCTTTTTTACCAGTAAATGCTTCGTATCTTTTTACAATAAGATCGCAGAATCGGGGTTCCAAATCGCAACCATAAACACGTCGACCGAGTTGTTCTCCGGCTAAGATTGTACTACCAGAGCCAAGAAAGCTATCTAGAATGATATCGCCAGGTCTTGTGCATCTTTTTATAGCCTTTTCGTGAAGTTGTGGAGGTTTAGACGTCGCATGTTCATAGTCCTTCGCCGAGAGCCTTTTTGCGGTCCACACATCAACGAAATTATCGACTTGGATTAGCAAGTCGTTGCCTGTGCCAAACTCCTTATTCATTACTTCATTTAGATTAGTAATTGATTCCGCTAAATATGGCCTTCCTTGAACACCGTAGACCACTGGCTCGTAAACCTTATTAAAGGCAACCGTCGGAACTGGGTTTTGATTGTTCTTTAACCATAAGCAGACTCTTTTGTTATTAATCCCCATATCTCTGTATACATCTTGAATGAGACCAATATATATTTGGTCACACCAATAGAATACATGTACATCAGGAATAGTTACCGATAGGGCGGCCCGAAGACTATCTTTGATAAAAGTTTTGTATTCTTCAAAGCTTCGAGAATCGTTAACGTTACCGCCATAATCCTTATTGCCACCGATTCCACCACTATAATTTACGTCCAGATTATATACCGGATCAGAATATATCATCGATGCTTTTTCTTCGCCAAAAAGCTTTTTGATGGTTTCTGGCTTAGTTGAGTCCTCACAAATAATTTTGTGATGGCCAAGATGTATAATATCTCCAAGCTTTGTTTTAGGTATCTTTATCTTTTTAATCTCTTTTTCAATATCAAAGGAATCATCGACCACTTCTTTTTCTTCATCCCAAAATTTGGCCAATTGTATTTGGTCAAATCCTGCTTCCATAAGAATGTCTAAATCAAAAGATTTTAAAGATTCAAAATCCCAGTCTCCGCCCAAAGAATTGCTTGCGATGAGATATTGCTTAGCTTCTTTTTCGGTAAGCTGACGATTAGGAACACGAACATCTATAACCTCTTCTCCACGATTAAGGAGTTGAAGAGCTTTTATCCTCTGATGTCCAGCCAATATATTTCCATTAATATCAACTGCTGGAATCTCGACAAGGTTATACTTTTTAAGGCTTTTTTTAAGATCCGCCATCTGTTTGTCGCTAATAATGCGAGGGTTCTTTACATGCGGAATAAGATCGTTTACTTTACGATTTTCCGTATGCCATACTAGTTTTTTTGTCATACCAAAAAAATAATTATTGTTTAATAATTATCTCTATGGTGGAAATAAGTAAATATAATAAAGTAAATTAATTAACTAGAGAAAAATTAATTACAGTTTCTTAGTTTAGGTGGGATCTAAGAATTAACCTCTTGCGAGGGAAATAGCATGTAGACTTCTTAAACCACCGTCAATAAGCCTCTGCTATTATTTTTTGGGGTTAAGCTTCAACATTTTGAAGCTGACAATGTATTGGTTGCAGACCCATAAGGTCTGATAAATCCTCCCACGAGGACAATATATTCGTCGCCGTCCATTAAATTATAGCATTTGATTCAGACAATGCAATAGCGATTTGATTTATTATATTTTTGGGTATATATTGGAGTCAATGAAAATAGCAATAAATAATCTAATAGTTAACAATGGCACCTCTTTTTGAGGTGCTTTTAATATATGGAAAAAGAGAAAATTAAAATGAATACTGTGCTAGAAAATGATATTGATAAAATTTTAGATAAATTCAATCTAAAAGGAGATTTTTATAATAAAAAGATTAAGTGTAAATTTTGCAAAGAACCTATAACAATGGATAATATTTATTCATTTTTGCCAGAATCTGGATCAATTAATCTTGTTTGCGACAAGGAATCATGTATTTCTGAATTGATGATTTACATAGAAAATAAAAAGAAAAAAATAGCTAGCGAATAATTATGCCCCTACAAATAAGCACTCCATTTGGATTATTTATTATTTATGGAATACCTACTGGAATAGTTGTTACTATAATTATTGGTTTTTTAATCTTTAAATATCCAGAGAAAGTGCAAAAATGGGTAGGCATTATAGCCAGTTTTTTAAGCTTCATATTCAAAACAAAAGGATATTTTTCAATTAAAAACGAAGTAGAGGGAAAACTTAACTCTTATGTTGCTGATTTTGAAGTAGGAACAAGTGCTAATTTTCCAAGAATAAAAATAGAGTGGGTTGGTAAGGACGAAGAAGAAAAGATTGTCTTTGAAGATTATGAAACAATTATTGTCATAAGAAATAAAGAACATAGAAATAAAAACTTTGTTCATGCTGCATACTTTTTTACATCAGAGGTTTTACTAAAAAAAGTAAAAGACAAGCTATCAAAAAGTCAAAAAAAATCTTTGAATCTTTTTACAACTAAAAATGTTTTAGAAAAACAAAGTGCATCTTCGGTCGAACAATTTATGTATGATTATTTTAAGCCAGAAATAGAAAGAAGTGAAAAAATTAGAGAATATATTAAAAAATTTTGTGACATAGAAAAAATAGGCTTATTTTTCCCTGTTTTAATAAAAGAATTAGATTATATCGGCGGCAAGATTTTTTTATCGACTGAAGATGTCCAAGAAATTAGATCAGAAGTTAACAATTTAATAGATTTTTTACATAATTTTTCTACAAGAAGTGAGCGTGACAATACGCAAGAAGTATTCAGCGGTAAATATACAAAATGTGCTATAAAAATAGTCGCAACGGCAATAACGAGAGAGGCTAATAATGTAAAATCTCAAAAACAAAATATCGAAAAAAGCTTTAACGATGGCTGTGAAAATATTTATATTATTGGAAGGGCAGAAAATGAAAACAAACATTTCATGCAAGAAGTAGCAAAATGTCTATTGGGTAGTTGTAGAGATAAAAGAATAGAAAAAATGAAAGAAATAGAATTTAATGGAGAAATAAAGAATAGACGAGGACAAAAAAAGAAAGTCAAAACTTTAATGATCCATTTTCATTGCTCAGAAAATGTTAAAACTATATACGAATAAATTAAAGCAATGAAAATAATTTCAGAAAAAGCACTAAAAGAATATAAGGCAATCTATAAAAAAGAATATGGAGTTGATTTACCTGATGAAGAAGCCCTAGAACAAGCAACGAAATTATTGAACTTAATGAAGATTATATACAGGCCAATATCAAAAGAAGATTATGAAAAACTCCAAAAACATAGAGAAGAAATAAAGGGATAGGGAAGTGAAAAACACAAGCTTTATGGCACGAACTAAGTCTAGTGTTAAAAGTTTATTAATTAAATAAGTCAAAAAATTAATAAAAATGATCGAAGAAATAAACTGGAACAATTTCAAAGCGAAGTTTAATAATCATGAGCAATCCGCCTTTGAGCGACTTTGTTATCTTTTATTTTGCAAAGAACACAACAAAAATATCGGCATATTTCGCTTTAAAAATCATGCAGGAGTCGAAACAAACCCAATAGAAAAAGATGATAAGGTTATTGCGTGGCAAGCAAAATTATACGATACAAGACTATCAGAACATAAAAAGGATTTTATTCATTCGATAGACACGACCAAAAAGAGACACCCAAAGATAAATAAGATTATTTTTTATACTAACCAAGAATTCGGACAAGATAAGAAAAAGACTAGCCCTAAATATAAAACAGAAATAGAAAAACATGCTGAAGGAAAAGGACTAGAAATCGAATGGAGAACAAGAAGTTACTTTGAGTCGCCCTTTGTTTGCGAACAGAATTTCAGTATAGCTCAACATTTTTTTAGCCTTAAGAAAGGAATCCTCGATTCGATTGCTGAACTAGCTCTTTACACAGAGTCTATTTTGAAGCCAATTCGAACGGTAATTACATATAATAGTAAGGCGATAAAATTGGATAGATCTCAAATGATAAAAGATATGTCCGATATGGCTAATGGTGATTTACCAGTGATTTTGAGTGGAAGTGCTGGGGTTGGCAAGACAGCAGTAATTAAAGATTTTTACGAAACCGTAAAAGACCATTCACCGCTATTCGTATTCAAGGCGACACAGTTCAGGAATATCACTCATATTAATCAACTATTTAAGGATTATGGAGAGATTACCGCAACCGATTTTATTAATGAACATAAAGATATCGAGACCAAATTCATAGCAATTGATTCGGCTGAACGTCTTGCTGAGATAGAAGATCAGGATGTTTTCAGAGCATTTCTTTCCTCTTTAATTGAAAATGGCTGGACTATTATTTTTACGGTACGTTATAACTACCTTGATGATCTTCGCTTTCAGCTGAAAGAAGTATATAAAATCGGCTTTATTTCCCTCGACATACCAGATCTAACCTTAGAAGAAGTCGAAAAAATTGCTATTGGCAACAATTTTAAGTTGCCAAAAAATGAGAGATTAGTTACTTTGCTAGGGACACCTCTCTATCTTGATGAATATTTGCAAAATTACACCAGCATCGAAAACAACGTAAGCTATGGCGATTTCCGCGAAATTGTATGGAAGAAACAAATTCAAGATTTTAAAAAACAACTAGGAAATATGCATAGGCGGAGAGAAGATTGCTTTATGAAAATTGCTCACAAAAGAGTTAATGAAGGCAATTTTTTTGTAGAGGCTGGGGATTGCGATCAAGAAGCCTTGCAGAAACTGGAAACAGACGAGATTATCAAATTCGATCCGAATGCCAGAGGTTATTTCATAACACATGATGTTTACGAAGAGTGGGCGTTAGATAAAATAATTGAACAGTCTTTCGTCAACACCAAAGACTATGGAAGCTTCTATGAACGAATAGGAAGTTCGCTTCCTATTCGAAGAGCGTTTAGGAACTGGCTATCAGATAAGCTTTTCGCTAACGACGAAAATGCAAAGCAACTGATTGATTTTACTATCAAGGATAATGCAATAGATAACCATTGGAAGGACGAGGTTTTGGTTTCAGTACTTTTATCTGATTATTCAGTCGTTTTCTTTGAGCGGTTTGAAACCGAATTACTTAAAGAACCAGAAAAAATCGTTACGCAAGGAAAATCATCAAAAATTATAAGAAGTGTTACTGTAAGTTTCAAATACGAAGACAATTTACTTGACAAGATACTTTTCTTTTTGAGAATCGCCTGTAAAACGATAGATGAAGATTTTTTAAGCTTGCTCGGTGTGACTAAAGTCAGTGCAATTTCTTTGAAGACAATTTTCACGAAGCCCAAAGGAAGCGGATGGGAATCTGCCATAGCCTTTATTAACAAAAATAAAGAAAAACTTCTGTTCAAACACATGAATGCCGTACTCCCAGTACTTGATGACTGGAATAGAAGTCGTAAAAACGGAGAGACAACCAGATGCGCGAGTCAGATAGCTTTGTATTATTACAAAAAACTGATAGAACAGAAAGGTTTTTATTTCAGTTCTCGCGACGACACCAAAGACAAACTAATAAGAACGATATTGAATGGCTCTGGTGAAATCAAAGCTGAATTGACTGCAATAGTTGACGAAATCATTACGATTAGTGATACTTCGCACCAAGGAAAATATTATGAAATAGTGAAGGAGATGCTTTCGTCGGTACTTGATAGTTCCGAAATCGCGAAACAGCTTCCGGAGCAGGTAATAAAATTGGCTAATCTTTTTTGGTTCCACAAACCAAAGGATGGAAACAATTACCCATTTTTAGATTACAGGAATGATATTGAACAATATTTTGATTTAACCGAAGGTCTTATGGGATATTACCCAGCAAGTGCCTTTCAAACACCTGTTTTTCCGTTACTGCAAACTGACCCTCAAAAAGCAAGTGATTTTATTATTGCGTTCACCAATAAGTCAATTGAATATTTCTCGAAGTCTGAATTCGCCCAATACGAAGCAGAAGAAATAGATGTCGTCATCGACGATTCGGGAAAAACTATAAAGCAATATGTCTGCCACAGGATTTGGAATTTATACCGTGGCACTCAAGTAGCACCGCCACTACTCGAATCAATCCACATGGCCTTGGAGCGATGGTTACTTTGGGTGGTAAAATCAGCGAATAAAGAAATTGCAGAAAGTTGGTGCCTTTATCTTCTTAGAAACTCTCGATCAGCATCCATCACGGCAATTGTCGTGAGCGCTGTTCTTGCTGAACCATCAAAACTATTCAATGTGGCTCAAGTACTGTTTCGAACTAAAGAATTTTTCTTTTTTGACGCGACACGAATGCAACTGGATATGACCGCAGGGAATATCTACGCAATAAGCTACGATCAGACAGGCCTTTTTATGAATGAACGCATTGCTACCTGCAACGATAAACATCGTTCGGGATCTCTTGAACACTTAGCGCTCCGTTATCAGGTTTTCGCTAACGAAAATGAAGAGGAAAAAGTTGTTAAGCAAAGACAAGAAGTGCTTGGAAAAATATTTGATAATTATTATAAAAAGTTACCCAAAAAATCAAGAGAAACAGAGAGTGATAAGATATGGAGACTGTGTCTTGCTAGGATGGATAGAAGGAAGATGAAAATAACGACAGAAAAGAAAGATAATCAGGTCTTTATAAGCTTTAATCCGAAAATAGACCCCGAATTGAAAAAGTATAGCGAAGATGCGTTGGCAAAAAATTCTGAATCAATGAAGCATTTACCTTTACAATTATGGGCTAGGAATAGGTTTGAGAAAAATGAGAACTATAAAAAATATCCACAATATGAAGATAATTACAAGCTTGCCATATTAGAAACTAAAGAAATCATCAAGGGGCTAGAGTTCAATAAAGATGACAAAAAAAATTTTACTTTGTTTTATAGTTCCGTACCCGCGTATGTCGGAGTAGTGCTAATTAGGGACTTCGTCGATAAGATTGATTTAAAAGAAAAAAAATTTTGTAAAGAAATAATACTCAAGAGTGCTTCTGCCCCCATCGGTGATGACTATCATTACCAAATCGGTGATGGTGCAGCCGTGGCTATTAGCGCATTGTCTTATTTATTGAAAAATTTTCCCGAAAACCATTATGAAATAAAGAAAGTTCTTCTCTTTACGTTGTTTGATTCGCATCCTATCGGCATGAACCAAAAATTTTCTGATTACCCGTCAGGAGCTATTTCGAGTAATCTATGGAAAGAAAGCCCAGCGGACGCACAATCACTTTTCCTTGGATACTTACAATTAAAACCCTTATATGATAAATTATGGGAGTCTTTTCGTGAAAAAAGTTATAAAAAAAGAATCTATAATTTTTCAAAAAAAGAATTACTTAAAAAATTTTCCGAAAAATATAAAACCGAAATTGAAAAAGTTATCGAAAACAAAAATGCATATAGTGACATAGGAAGCATTGATAAAATTAATACTGATACGCTCATTACAGCTTTTGAACTTTTACCCGTTGATATTTCTGAAGAATCTCACAAGGTCTTTGTAAAACAAATTATTGCTGTGTTTTCGAAAAATCTATTTAATGATTTCCGCGAAAAAGATGATGAGTATTTCAATTACGGCGGGAAGCACAAATTTCTCGATAAACTTGCTTATATCGTCCTATCTTTAAAAATTGACGATATTGAGTCTTATCTTGCGCCCCTCCTTGATGAATTCAGCGACTCAAAAAATGCGGCTGAATTATTCGAATCATTTATCAGTGTAGAAAATCGCATCTCTCAGTATGAAAAATTTTGGACTGTCTGGAGACTTTTTTATCCGAAAATCGTTACCTTAGCCCAAAATAAAAATTCTCGAATCTACTCGAAAGAAGTAATAAGAAATTATCTTCTAGCATGGAATTTGTGGACAGAGAATGCGACAGAATGGCACACATTGAAGGATCGTGAAAAATCATTTTTTAAAAAAGTGTCTGAGGACATGGGTGAAAATCCTACAGCCCTCTACTCTCTCGCTAAATTACTGAATGATATCGGAAGCAGCTTCAGAGATGAAGGAATACTCTGGATAAGTGATATGCTTAAAAATAATCATAATCTATCAAGTCAAGAGTTAGAGGTAAATACTGTGTACTATCTAGAAAATTTAGTAAGAAGTTATATCCTAAAAAATAGACACAAGATTAAAACCAATCTTAATCTTAAAAATCAAATTTTAGTTATTTTAGATTTTCTAATCCCCAAGGGATCTGTTACAGCGTACATGTTACGCGAAGACGTACTATAGATGATTTAGATGTATCCGTTGCTATTGTAAAATTACTTAAGATAGATATAAATAATAAAAACAAAAATGCTAAACCTTAAATATGATTTTAAAAAAATAGAAGTTGGATTAAATTTATTAATAAATAATGATGGATATTTGTTGTATAAAAATATTAACGAAAGATCTATAACCCATAAATTAGCCGAATACTTACAAAATTTATTTCCTGAATGGAATGTTGATTGTGAATATAATAAAAATATAGATCTCCTTAAAGATCTTGATCCACGCGAGCTTTTATTAAAAATGGCAAATTATTTAGAAGAAGTATTTCCCAATCAAAACATCAGGAGAGACGATATCTATTCAAGAGAAGAGATATCGGACTTAGTAAGACAATTACACAATCCAGAAAAACTTAAATATATCGAAGGGCTTGATATTTATGTTTTTCTTCTCGATATTGATGGAGAAGAAGAACTGCAAACTATTTACCCTGATATAATTATCCATCGTCGAGGAACACATGAAAATCATATTGTTATAGAAGCTAAAAAAACTAAAAATCGCTCAAGGAAAGCCAGACTCTATGATTTGGCAAAGCTTGCAATTTTAGTTTCTTCGTCTAATTACAACTATAGAAAAGGAATCTTTATTGATTTGCCAGTTGGAAATGACTACACAAACTTTTCATCATATAAGAAAGAAAAAGTTAATTATTGTTCTAAACTATTTAAATATTTACCAATTATAAAACGTCCTTAAAAGGGGACATGCTGCTGTAATTTTTATATCTAATTCTGTGTCACTTTTGTCACTTTTTAGGTAGCTCAAGTCGCGTCATTATGATAAGATAAAAGTGCTTAAATTCTCCTTGCAGGGTATACATCCCTGGGGTTCGAGCTCGACTCGGCCTGCAATTTCAACAAGAAAGCACCCCATCTCCGAAGGGGTGTTTTTGTTGAATGATATTACACGCGCAGGGCAGTAGAATTCGAACCAAGGTTCGACCCACTTGTTAAATCCTGGTGGATTTCCAATCGGGCCCGGCTCAGACTCGTCAGTCTTCCGCCCTTGCTTTCTCTACGAGAAATCAAGCATACCGCCCCTGGGAATGAATGATTTTTGCTTTACAAAAATCTTTTTTAGTATTATGTTAAAAACAATATGAAAAATAGCCAACTTAAAGATATTCTAAGGCTAGAAGAAAGCTTCGGCAAAACTAATTTTTCCAGAAATTATCGTAATTTTTTTGCTAATGCTTGCAATCAATTAGATATTCCCGACCACATAATAAAATCTTTACTAAAAAGTAAAGATCCCCTAATTAAAGATAGTGTTCTCTGGAAATATTTTAGTTTATATCAAATGAATACAAGCTTTCGAGAATTTAATTGTTTTAAAATTGATAAGCAGGAAATAAAGGAAAAGCACAATCAAGTCGGCCTACGTATTGATAGACTAGAATCATTTGGAAGAATAGATCGCTTACCATCAAAGGAAATATTTAATAACCTTTCAGCCTTTGCTTTTATAGACAATAAGCCATATATATTAACCCTTAGTAAAACTTTTTTTAGAGATCAAGAAGGTGATGGTTTTTATAGTGAGCAAAAATGGATAAATAAAGAGGCTGCCATACTTATTGCACTGATAAATCTATCGAACAAGGCTGGCTGGTATAATTTCTTTATAGGCGATGATGGTTTCTACATTCCGCTGTCTTATTATGATTTAGACATTAAAAAACTCGACAAGATTAGTGTTAATAAAATAAGAAAACTATTCAAGCTATATGAATTTATAAATACTAAAATCAATAATGATGGAAAGGAAATACAGAATAATTTTAGCTATGGTGCCGATATAAATATCAAAAATGTTGAAAATCTTAACAAAAAAATTGATAGAAAAAATTCCGTACTTTTAAGGTGTTTATATTGCTTTGCTAAAGCGTGCTCCTTCACTTCTCATAAAATGACTACAGAGGAATCAACGGCACTACAATTAATTTGCCTAGAAGGGCTATACAAGCTGTTTATGGTAAAATATAAATTATCAAAAGTTCAGGATGTTAGTAATTTCTTAAAGACAAAATTTAATTGCCCCTACGGAGAATATATCGATGGGTTATACGGAGAAAGAACAATTTATGTCCATCCGGAAAATGACCAAGGAGATTATTGGTGTCCACCGTGGGATGCAGATACTTGCTATGACACTTTACCAATCGTAAAAGAACTCCTTCTCTTATATATCACTGATGGATTTAAAAGAGAAGTTACATTATGAATTTGAATATTTTATTAAACCTATTTATTTAAAATACTAATTAATTCATTAAAATTGACTACATTTAAATCTTCACTAGAAAGATGGGCCATATTTTGTAATAAATTTTTAATAAATATTTTACGACGAGAATCATTATCTTTTAATAGGATGTAATATTTATTATATAATTCAGGATGATCTTTGAAGCAAGTATTAATAGTTTTTAGAAAGTAATCATTTTTGTTAATTTTGCTGATGATTAAGTCGTCAACTTTTTCAACATATTTATGTATTGCATTAATTAACGAAGCCACTTCTTTAAAGGTTGGAGAAGTTGTCTCGTATTTTCTCAAAATATCTTCAATATCTAGCCTGCAAAAATTCTTACTTATATCTTCTTTGTTTTTTTTTAAGGTCACGATATCTACATAATCTAATTTATTACTATTAGATGTAAAGTAATGAGTAGATAAATTTCTCCATATTATAGATAGCTTAACTAAAGAACATAAATAATCATTAATAAGAAAATAATTACTAGTGCCATCAATTTTTTTATAGATAGATTTTTCATTAGGATCAAAAACAGAATTAGGGTTGATATTGCTTAAATAGAAATCATTTTTATGTAGAATTGATAGGTAGACATCAAGCCCATCAACAAGTCTAGATAAAAATGCTTCTAATACAAAATCTCGACTTCTTCTTGCAGAATTGATTGGTGATTTTGGATTCCAAGTAGTACTAAAGTTATTAGATTTAGCTACTGTACCATTTTCAATTACATCTAATCCAACTAGACATGTTATTAAAAAATGATTAGCTTGCCCAAAATTCTTTTTAAAAAATTTCCTTGCGTAAGTTGATTTCATTTCTTTATTGTGCCGAAGCGAGAATTGCACTCACATTTCCTCCTTTTAAAAGATCGATTATTTCGATTTTGAAGGGAGGCGACTTGCTGTTAGTCCATTTCGGCATTAAATTAATAATAACTTACCAAAATTAAATATGCAACTAGACTTTGATCATATTGTTAATTAGTTTGTCAAAACAAAAAAAGCTCACGATAGTACCTACTCCGCAAAACAACGATTTCGTGAGCCCTTGAGATGTCTTATTCGTAAAATAAGACGTAAGACAATTCCTTTTATACTGTCTCATTTGTCTCATTTTACCCAAACCCTGACACCTCAAATCTATGAATCACAAAACCTCCAAAGAACCCTTACAGGGCTTGAAGGGTAGGGGTTCCAGACCTACCTTGCCTGCAATTTCAACAAGAAAGCACCCCATTCTCCGAAGGGGTGTTTTTGTTGAATGATATTACATGCGCAGGGCAGTAGAATTCGAACCAAGGTTCGACCCACTTGTTGAATCTGGTTGATTTACAATCGGGCCCGGCTCGCCACCGTCGTGGCCCCGCCCTTGCTTTCTCTGCGAGAAATCAAGCATACCGCCCCTGAAATTTAATAATTTGGCAGTTGACATTTATTACTAATAATTTTAAAATAATAAAAAGCAATGATAACGTAAGATAAATAATAATACCATGTACAACTCAGAAAAAAACCTCTTTAAGAATGAATATTTAAGCGATTACCTGTCTAGCTTGAACTACTCT
>Ga0265297_10008737_pt1 | contig 13382 bp, 10 predicted proteins | sample Munlanlwell13791_FD_192502 | JGI IMG/M metagenome (GOLD analysis project Ga0265297, IMG submission 192502) | Leachate microbial communities from a municipal landfill in Southern Ontario, Canada - Leachate well 137-91 | ecosystem: Engineered > Solid waste > Landfill > Unclassified | place... | reverse complement strand
TACAGCTCAAAAAGGGCAAAATTTAACTATAAAGATAACGCCTCCTTCGGAAGCCCAAATGGAACTGGCAATTTATAACACCAAGAGGCAGTTGTTAAAATCCGAAACAGCTGAAAATCCGGGAGCAATTATTGCCATTCCTTTGGATATAATAAATAACGGTGATATTTTTGCGGCTGTCATTTGCGAAGACAATTGCAGTTCCAATCTTGTTGCTTACACTTTGGATATCGCTACTGCAATCACGTCAGCAGAAAAAGCGGTCATTACTAAAGAGGAAGCGACTGGACAATTAGATGAGCAGTCATCGTTAGAAGAATTGATAGTTGGCGACACTTTATCTGTCGAAGAGTTAAGAGAACAACTCTATCCATTTGAATTTAAACCGGGAGTATCTTTATTAACTTCCGCTTCTTCACTAACTTCATTTTTAATTGGATATTTGGTGTTATGGATTATTCTCTATATTTATTTTGCTCTCTGTCTTTACTTTATTGCTAAAAAAACTGATACTCCTAATGGTTGGCTTGCTTGGATTCCAGTGGCTAATGTTTTTCTCATGATTCAAATTGCTCAAAAACCTTTGTGGTGGTTTATTTTACTTTTAATTCCTTTCGTCAATATTGTTATTATCGTTATTCTTTGGATGAAAATTGCAGAAAGAAGAGGAAAACCGAATTGGTTGGGGATTTTAATGATTGTTCCAGTAGTTGGTATTATTATTCCCGGTTATTTAGCCTTTTCCGGAAAAGGGAAAATAGAAATTACTCCGCCATATGCTGCTACGGGAACACAAGAAGCGAATAAGCCAGTTGTTGGTTATAAACATCCTTGTAAATATTGCGAAAAATTAATTCCGCCAAATTCTACTGTTTGTCCTTTTTGCGGAAAAGCTAATCCTCTTGGGCCTTATCGCTGCCCTAAATGCCATGAGCCGATTGAAAAAGAATGGCAGGTGTGTCCTAAATGTAATCAAAATTTGAGGATTGTTTGCCCTCATTGCGGAAAAATAACTTTTTTTGGCGACCATTGCGAGGATTGTGGAGCGCGGCTTTTTATTAAATGTCCTCATTGCGGTCAGGAACAGCCACCATTAAGCGATAATTGCATTAAGTGCGGAAAACCTCTTAAGGTCGAAAAGAGGTAAATTTAGAAATCATTAAAAATATATGACCCTTCAACCATTTACAGATAATTTTACTGATAATTCAAGTGAAGCCGGTTTTCAATTTACCTTTAATTGTGCTCTTTGTGGCGAAGGTTACCAAACAAAATTTATTTCCTCCAAGTCTTATAGAAAAGGGAAAACGGCAAAAACTATTGGCGGTATTTTTGGAGCAGCAGCCCAAATGTTAGGAAAATATAACGTTGGTTATGGAGTAGAAAAAGCTACCGATGTTCTTGGCGGTAAATTTGGCGAAATGTCACCGGAATGGAGAAAAGAGCATGACGTAGCTTTTGAAACTTCTCAAATTGAAGCCAAGGCTCATTTTTACCGTTGTCCTAAATGTACCAATTGGGTTTGTGAAAATTGTTGGAATGAGCAAGAGGGACTATGCGTAGAATGCGCGCCAAGAGAAGCTGTAGAAGTAGCTGCCGCCAGAGCTAAGAAAAAAGCTGAAGATATTGTTGGCAAAGCAGCAGCAACTCAAGTTTTTACTGGCGAAATAGAGGCAAGACAAACTATTTGTCCAATTTGTGGTAAACCAGCGGGAACTGGTAAATTTTGTGTTAATTGTGGTGCTCCGTTAGAATTTATAGTATGTTCTAAATGCGGAGCAAAAAATCCGGCTGGTACTAGATTTTGCGGCAACTGTGGAGAAAAATTAATAAATTAAAATATCTACGAATATGAATCAGGCAATTTTTGTGCCGCAGTCTCTATTTAAAATTGCTGGTAAGGGTTTGCTTGTTGCTGGTTTTTTAAAAAGCGGCGTTTTGAAGGTGGGAATGGTTGCAGAAATAAAAAAACAAAAAGTAAATCTTATTGGCATAGAGGCGTTTAATAAGAACCTGGAAGAAGTTAGAGAAACAGATTTAGCCGTTAAATCAATGGCAATAATTGTGCCAGAGAGCGCAGAAAAAATTTTTGCAGATTCTATGAATCAAGAAATAATTTTTAGAGAGCCAAAATAAATTATATGGATGAAAAAAATATAAACAACCAACAAAATATAGACAATCAACAAAAAGAACCACAACAATCTGGAGAAGAGACCAAAGAAACTCAATTTACTAAAACGGCTATAAGTGAAGAGGAAAAAGAACCGTCGGTCATTCTTGAGGTAAAAGGGGATTTTGTTTTAATTGATGAAACAGGAAAGGAGATTGAATCCGACCGGGCAAAATTTGTTCTTGATGAAGAAAAACTTTCTATTTTTTCAGAAACCGGCAAGGCCACCTCTCTTCCTTTAAGAAATATCAGTGATTTTTTTGTTGAAGATTACAAAATTTACTTGCTGCTGCCTAGTGGTGGGAAGGTAATAATTTCCCAATTAGGCTATCAATACGAAGATTTTGTTAGGGTATTTACTAAACTTCGCCATGAAATCATTCAGAAAGAGCTTTTATTGAAAGAAGGCGTGAGGAAATCTGGTTTTGAAGGAGAATATGATTATCAAAGCGAAGGGAAAAGACATCATGGAAAGACCAAGGTTGAAATTTGCGATACCGGCTTAGTATTGAAACCTGAGCAGGGGGATTTAATCAGGATTCCTTATAGTGAAATTAGAGAAATTTCTGAAAAGGATTACAAAATTTTTATTAATGCCCCGGCAACTTCATTAGAACTATCTCTTTTTGGAGAAAAATTTACTAGTTTAAGCGGCGAATTGAAACAGGCGCTGGCGGAATTATCTTTGAGAACCCAAGAACTCTTGAAAGAATTTTTGCCGGAGCTCGACCCTTTAATCATTAAAAAAGCTGCTGAACTTTTAAAAGATGGTCAAGCAGTTAGTAAAACCGAGCTCGATAAAGTTTCGCCAAAAATTTGGTCCGAGTTAGAAAAAGAACTAAGCAAAATAGGTATTTTAGAATCTTACAATTATCTTAAATCTTTATCTAAAATCGGAGAAATTTTTGTTGGCATTAAAAGAGATTTAATGGGTGATCTAACTGGAGAATATATTTGGTTTTTAATGCCAATTTCTTCTGAAAGAGGCGACAATTTTTTTGTTATGGAAGCGGGTTCTACTATTGAAAGCGGTGGCAAAGCAACCTATTTGTTTAAAATGCCTGCTCAAGAAGATATAGAAAGTTTAGTTCAGAAGTTTAACCGTTGCATGTTAGCTATAAATTTTCGCCGGGAACCGATTTATCTTAAAGATGAAGATTTAGAAAAACCGGATTATTCCAAATATAAAATCGCCATTAGTAAAATTCCAGAATTAAAACTTCTTCGTCAACTTTTTGCTGGCCGGGTTATTCATACCTCCCCGGAAAATTGGCAAGAAAACATAAACCAACTCATTAATCAGTAATTGCTTTTATGAACTTAAAAAACTTAAAAATTGACCTGCCGGCAAACTGGCGGGAGATTTCTCGTTTTGGTAATGAAAATCAATCTTCGATAAAAATTTATCATATCAGTCCATTATCAAAAGTTGATCCAGACATACGCGAAGATAAAATTTTACCTTCTTCAAATCCTAATGTAACTATTGTCAGAGTAGGTGTTCCTGTGCCTACTCCGCCCTTAAAAGATTTTTATGAGGGTATGAAAGGAGCGATTTCATGCGGTTTGCTGTCTGCTGACTGGGCAAAAAAGATTGATGAGTTGCATAAAGACTTAATCAAACTTCATTATCCTGATGATGGTGATTTTGGTACTGATATTACCATTGTCAAATTTCAAGATGAAGGAATAGCGAGGCAGCAATTTAAAAATATGGCTTTGATGCCCACTCAAGGATTTGATGTTCCTATGCCTATGGGAAAAGACACCCAAATACCCGGAGCGCCAAAAGATTTAACTATGTATCAATACCTAAAGGATTTTGACAAATATACATCTAAGGAGTTTCTGGAAAAATATGTACCCAAAGAGCAATTAGAGAAGATGGGGCCGGAGATCTTCGAAAAAATCAAAAAATCAAAACCGGAAATAAAAAAAATACAATCTGAATTAAAAAACATTCAAGAGAAAGAAATACCTAAAATAAAAAAACAGTTTGAAAGTTCCGGAGTTCAATATAAAGAAGGAAAATACTTAGGTTGCGGGGCTATTTATTTAGAATATCCAAACCCCGCGTCAGCGCCAAAACCAAAAGTATCATCTCGAAGAACTTCTGGTATTGGGAGCGGTGGTTTTGATACTAGATTTGATCCCCTGCCGAAAATCTCTCAACCTTATCAAAAAACACTTATTATCTATCAGGCTCTTTTGATCAAAAATTTTGTCATCACCGGTAGTTTATTATCAATAGTTAATTCTTCGTCATCGGGCATCACGCCTTGTTATTCGTTAACAAAGTTTAAGAAAAAAACTTCAACTTTTAGAGAAGGAGGAGAAGTCTTTAAAGATATTTCTATTGTACCAATAGTAAGCAATTACGCTAAAGAGGGTTATTTATATAAAGAAGAGGCAGAAGAAATTCTCAAAAAAATAGTTACAAAACTTTCAAAAAAATAGAAAAAACCAAAACGAAAAACAAAGTTATAATCAAAAACTTAAAACTCAAAATCCATTAATCTAATTTGTATCAGTTGAAAAATGCGTTAAGTAAAGATAAATGTTGCATTTGAGCAACATTTATGTTAAAATGTTGCAGAAAATTGATTAAGTGTAACATTTATGTTAAAACCAGCAATTCCTCAAAAACTTCCAATTGAACTTAATTTTAGCAAATTTGCCAAAGAATTAGCAGATGCTTCTTTTGAGTTGGGAAAATTAGATGGTCTGGAGCGAAATCTTCCTAGCCCATCTTTACTTATATCTCCATTAATTACAAAAGAGGCAACCGTAAGCTCAAGAATAGAAGGCACAAGAAGCACTGTTTCTGATGTTTTTCTTTACGAAGCTACAAAAGAAGGAAAATTTGATGATACAATTGAAGTTTTTAATTATCGGCAAGCAATGATATGGGCAATAGACGCTTTAAAAACCAGAAAATTAAACCTTTCTTTCGTCAAAGAACTCCATAGTATTTTATTAAAAAGAGCAAAAGGAGAAAAATACAGAGGAAAGTTTAGAGAAAGGCAAGTTTTTATTGGGAAAAAAGGAGCAAAAATTGAAGATGCTACATATATTCCGCCAGAACCAATGTTAATACCGGAATATATGGAAAATTTAGAGAGATACATATTAAGCAATGGCCAAAATAAATTAATAAAAGCAGCAGTCATTCATTATCAATTTGAAGCAATTCATCCTTTTCAAGATGGAAATGGAAGGATTGGAAGATTGCTCATTCCTCTTTACCTGTATAACAATGGCTTGCTTTTTAAACCAATTCTATTTTTAAGTGGTTATTTTGATAAAAATCGCGATGAATATATTCGTCATCTTCACTTAGTTGATGTAGAGAAAAAATACGAAGAATGGGTAAAATTCTTTTTGGTTTCTGTAAAAAATCAAGCGAAGGAAACTCAAAAATTAATTGATCAAATAAATAATCTGGTAAATGAAGTTAAAATAAAGACAGAATCTATTAAATCTCCTTATATTTCCCGAACTATTGATTTCATATTTTCTACCCCAATTTTTTCTAATAGTGAATTAAGCAGATATATTAAAGCAAACAGAACTACATCTACTCGTTTAACCAAAAAGTTTAAAGATTTAAAAATTTTAGATTCTTTCGTCCCGCCAAAAAGGAAAAGAGAGTTATACGTATTTAAATCATTAATAAAATTACTATCTTATTAGCGCGTTTTACTTTATTTTAAAAATTATGCCGCAACGACAATTCAAAATAAAGATCTACCCAGAGAAGACCGTTAGTAAGGAAAATTTAATCTTAAGAACCCCTTAAAATTGAAACACGGAGAACTTTTTTTAAAAAAAGCAAGAGTGTGATAATATAAAAAGATACGAAAAAAGAAAGTCAAAAAGTATGAATTTAAATGATGTTCTGAAAATAAAAGTGAAAGATTGGCGAGAAAATAATTATCAATCTAATTTCCCAGCAATTAGAGAGATTTTTGAATATAATTTTTTAGATATAGATAACCAAAACTTAAGATTTTTAAGAAAAGCTCAATTCGAGGCTTTGGAAACTTATTGGTATTTAAGATTAGTAGAAAACACTTCTCATATTTTTGATTTATATAAAAAATATTTTCAAGGAGAAGATTTATTAGACGCCTTGAATATAAAGCTAACTGAGAGTGATTTGAGGAAAATTCTTTTTTCAAATGGTGGAGGAATAGAAACTATTTTTAAGAAAATTAAAGAAGATAACGATTTTGTCAAAAAATATCATTTAGAGGGGTTGCGAGAATCATTATTTTTAAATTATCCCAGTTATATTTTAGCCCTAGCGATGGGAGCGGGAAAAACAGTTTTAATTGGTTCTATTATCGCCACTGAATTTGCAATGGCGCTTGAATATCCAGACAAATCATTTGTTAAAAATGCTTTAGTTTTTGCTCCGGGTAAAACAATTTTAGGTGCCTTAAAAGAAATTTCCGATATTCCTTATGAAAAAATCTTGCCCCCAAGATTATATAAACAATTTATTAGTACTTTAAAAATTACTTATACTCGAGATGGCGAGAAAGATATTCCCATAATTAAAGGTAGTAGTTTTAATATTGTAGTTACTAATACAGAGAAAATTAGAATTCAAAAACAAAATATTACTAAAAGTTTGTTACAAGGTATATTGCTAAATAAAGAGAGAGAAGACGAAATTAAAGAAGCGGTTGCTAATCAGCGGCTTCAAACCATTGCTTCTCTTCCAAATTTAGCTATTTTCTCAGATGAAGCTCATCATACTTACGGTCAGACAATGGAAAAAGATTTAAAGAGGGTTAGGCAAACAGTCAATTATTTGGCTGATAATACAAATGTTTTGGTAGTTGTTAATACTACTGGTACACCTTATTTTAAAAGGCAAATTCTTAAAGATGTTGTTTATTGGTATGGATTGTCACAGGGGATTAAAGACGGCATCTTAAAAGAAGTACGCGGCAATATTATTGCTTATCCCGATGTTTCTCAAAAGCATTTTTTAGAAGATGTTACCTTAGATTTTTTTAGAACTTATAAAAATGTGCAAATTTATGATGGTAGTTCAGCTAAGTTAGCGATTTATTTTCCTCAGATAGAAGATCTAAGAAAAGCCAAACCTATTATTGAAAAAAACTTATTAAAATTAAAAATTGACCCCTCTGTTGTATTAGAAGTTCATAATGAATCACCCGAAGAGATAAAAGATTTATTTGATAATCGTATAAATGATCCTGCTTTGCCTTATCGAGTTTTCCTTTTAGTAAATAAAGGAACCGAAGGCTGGAATTGTCCGTCTCTTTTTGCTACTGCTTTAGCTAGGAAATTAACATCCAGTAATAACTTTGTTTTACAGGCCGCTTCTCGTTGTTTAAGGCAAACACTTGGTAATAAAATAAAAGCCAAAATTTATTTATCTAAAGACAATGTTTCAATTTTAGATAGTCAATTAAAAGAAACCTATGGTGAGTCATTAGAGGATTTAAACAAAACGCCTCAAGATTTTATTAAAGAAAAAATAACCATAAACAAAACCGAAATTCCTCCAGTTGTTTTAAAAAAGAAGATTAGAAAAGTGGTGCCGATAGATTTAAAATTCAAACCAGAAATAAAACTTCAAAAACCAAAAATTAATTTAGAGGAAATTAAAAAAGATATTTTAACCCCTGATGAATTTGGGAGAAGAAGGATTTTAGTTACTGTTGCTCAAGAGAAAATAAAAGTAGAACCGGATTATATTGATATTTATAGCTTGGCTGTAGAATTAGCCGATAATTATAGGTTGCCTTTGATGGATATTTATACAAAATTAAAAGAATTTTATCCCAAAGGCGAAGTTTTAGAGCAAGAAGCTGTAAATATTAAAAAACAAATAGAAGACCAAATTAAAAATTATAAAGTTATAGAAGAAGTTATTGAACAAGCACTTGCATTAATAAAAAAGGAGGGTTTTAAAGAAGAAAAAGAAGACAAAAAATCAATTTATGTTACTGAAATTATGTTTCATAAAGACAGGGCTGATAGATTACTTTTAAGCTATGATCAGGCATTACAAAAATTTAAACAGAAACAATTACCTTTTGGATTTCATTATTCACCCTACAATTTTGATTCTTTACCAGAAAAAGAATTTTTTGAAAGTATCTTAAGGGAGCTAAATGAAGACCCAGACAAAATTGAAGATATTTATTTTACTGGCGCCATTGATGATCCAAATAAAACAGATTTTTTCTTTGAATATAAGGATAAAAACGGGAAGTGGCACAATTATTCTCCCGACTTTTTAATTAGAAAGAAAAACGGTAAAATGTTAATAGTGGAAATAAAAGGTGAACCCTTTAAAGATAAACAGAAAGAAAAAGAAATGCGGCAGGTAGAGAATTTAAATCCAGATAGATTAAAATATGAAATTTTAGAAACAAATCGAGATGAATTAGGTTTTGATGAAATGGAAAAAATTAAAAAATGGATTTATGCAAGAGAATGAAGCACAACCAGCATTATTTGAAATCCCAAATAAGAAAAAAGAAGAAGAGATAGAAATATATCATGATGAAGGTTACGAGGATAATAATATACCATTTTTGCATCAGTTTATAGCAATTCCCACTCGTTCAAAAGGAGTATTTCACGATGCATTAGAGATGGCGAGGGAAAAGTATCATGGTAAGAATTTAAGTATAAGATGGTCTAAAATAAAAAAAAAGACAGGGGTACGGAATATGATAGCTAATGAATGGTTAAGATTATTATCTGAAGCAGCTTATAAAGGACCTTTTAAATATTTGAAAAATCGTAATCCCATTGTAGAAAATTTTTTAGGCGTTAAGATAAGTTCAAATTTTATCAAGTCGCTGGACGATTTATCTGACAGTTTTTATAAGAATACGAATACGCCTGAAGAACGAAGGAGAAAAAAATATGAAAGCCTAATGTACATGGGAATTAAAGGATTAACTAGTTTTTGTTTTAATCCAGATTATACTGACTATTCAAAAGCGATTATCACAGGGTTATATACCGACGGAGAGTGCGGAAGTATTCCAATAGATAGCAATAGACTTATTAATAAATTAGAACAGAATAGCCGAAATTATGTTCAAATAGATACTGACAAAATAGAAGGAGTTAAAAAGGATAAAAACAAAACAGCAGAGGTGGATTTTGAGGAATTGACTGATTTAGTTTTAGGGGCTACTCGTTATTTATGTGACTATGAGAAAAGAAACGAGATGAAAGATAAAATAGTTGAACCAATCAGAGAAATGTATAATAAAAGAGAGAGGAATAAAAAAGGTTGGGAAACAAGCGGCCACTATAGAACATTTTCAGTAAGTCGATGTGAAATAGAAAATGGAAGATTAACATTTAAGAAAATACCTATTATCATACAAGGCGAAGAAGCCCATGGTCGTAGTATAAATCAAATGCACTTAAATTTATCTTAAAATATATGCCAAAACAACAACCAAAAGAAGAAAAAATTAAAATTACTCCCACTAAAGGTAGACCGATGTTGAATTGGGTAGGTAAAAAGCCGCTTGATTATGTAAAAGGTTATCCGGCAGTTTTAATGGAAGTATTTGACCCGTTAAAAATCGGTTTAAAATATGATATTCCGCGATTTGAGGATTTGGAGAAAAATTGGCAAAACTTACTTTTTTATGGTGATAACAAAGATGTTTTAGCCACACTTTTAGAACAAGGATTTAGAGGAAAAATTGATTTGATTTATATTGATCCGCCATTTAATGTTGGAATAGATTATATAAGAAAGGTTCAACTGAGAGGATTAAAAACGAGTAAAATTGAAGGCGAGGGGTATAGTACTATTGAACAAGTTATGTACTTTAATAATTTTTTAGAAGATACCTATCTTCAGTTTATGTATGAGAGGTTTCAATTGTTAAAAGAATTATTAAATGAAAGAGGGAGTATTTTTGTAAGAATGGATTATCGTTTTGGTCACTCCATTAAATTGTTATTGGATGAAGTGTTTGGAAAAGAAAATTTTAGAAATGAAATTGTTGTTAACCGTACACAAGAATTTTTTAAATCGTCTAGAGGTTTAAAGAAATTAATGGTAGATACGGACTCTTTATTCTTTTATACAAAAAGCAACAATTATGTTTTTAATGAGGTAAGAATTAAAAGAGAAAAAGAAGTATGGTGGGAGATTACATTACCGGGCGATCACAGAGGCGATGATACACGAATTATATTTGGGAAAAAATTTAAATTACCAAAAGGTAGAATATGGGGGTTAAAGCAAGAACAAATAGAAGATTATGAAAAACTAGGCAGATTAAAAGTAGAAAAGAATAAAGTTTTTTATGCTCCTATTACTAAAACTTTGAAATCAAACTGGACAGATATAGCAGGTTATGCTCGTACTACTGATTATCCAACAGAAAATGCGGAAGTTTTATTAAAAAGAGTTGTTGAAATGTCTTCAAATCCCAATGATTTAGTTTTAGATTGTTTTATTGGCTCTGGTACAACTGCGCGGGTGGCTCAAAAATTAGGAAGAAGATGGATTGGTTGTGATATTAATAAGGGCGCTATTCAAATAACTTCAAGAGAATTACAGAAAATTATTAAAGAGCAGATTAAAAAGAAGGAGACCAAATATCCATCATTTGCTATTTATAAAGTTAATAACTATGATTTACAACTTTTACGAACAGAAGCAATAGAATTAGCTGTCCAGCATATTGGCATTCAAAGAACAAAAACCGATTCTTTTTTTGATGGCACGTTAGGAAAAAATTTAGTTAAAATTATTGATTTTAATCACCCATTTACTTTGTTGGATTTACAATTAATTCAAGATGAATTAAAGAAAAGACCAAACGAGGACAGAGATATAACCGTTGTGTGTTTAGGGAAAGAATTAGCTATTGATTTAGCGATTGAAGAATGGAATAAAAAACATCCGGTAAATAAAATCGAAGTTATCGAATTAAAAACTGATAAAAAATACGGCAATTTCTTAATCCACAAGCCCGATGAAGCAAAAGTGAATATTGAAAGAAAAGGCGACAAAGCCATTATTGAAATTTTAGATTTTATTTCACCAACCATAATTGAGAGATTAAATATTGATAATACGCTTTTTAAAGTAAAAATTCCTGATTATCGCTCAATGATTGATTATATTTTGATTGATACTAATTATGATGGAAAGACATTTCATATTGTTTACTCTGATGTTCCGGAAAAGAAAGATGATTTAATCAAAGGTAAATATGAATTAGAAATTCCAAAAGATAAAGTTAAGATCGCCGTAAAAATTGTTGATATGCTTGGTGAAGAAACACTGGTTAGTAAAGAGATATAGAAATATGACTATAACATTAGATACAAATTGTCTGATTGATTTAGAAGAACAGCGAAATGGTTTCGCATCAATTAAAAAAATTATCAATGAATCAAAACAAAATAATTTAGACGTGGCAATAGTTGCTGTTAGTGCTATTGACAAAAAACTTCACAATAATAAGATCAAAAATTTTTCAGAATTCCAAAAATGGTTAGATGATTTAGGATTATCCCACATAAAAATTCTTAAATCTATTGCTTATACAGATATTTCCTATGCTGATTGGTGTGTGGTGGGTGGCGGCGAATTAACAGAGTTAGAACATAAAATTCACGATATTTTATTCCCAACGTTGCCTTATTCAGTGCCACCCGATAAATTAATGCCAAAATGGATAAATGCGAAAGCAGATGTTTTAATTATGTGGGCTCATATATGGAATAAACGAGAAGTTTTTATGACTAGGGATAAAAATTTTTTCAAAAAAACTAAAAGATCACAATTAGAAAAATTAGGTGCACAATTAATTGTAACTCCAGAAGAATTTTTTGACAGTGTTTTAAATAAATTTTTTGAAGGCCGAATTTAAACAATTTTAATTTTAAAAATATGCCATTATTCAAAATAAATCATCAAAAACTAGAACTAATTGATGAAAAATCTATTAATTTAGAAAGAGATATTCAACGATTAACTGAACAGAATTTAAAAAAGATTTTTGGACTTGAGTTTGTATGTAGTGAATTTAATATTCAGAATTTTTTTATTGACACACTGGCTTTCGATGCCGAGGATAAAAGTTTTGTTATTGTTGAATATAAAAGAAACCAAAGTTTTAGTGTAATAGATCAAGGGTTTAATTATCTTTCATTGATGCTTAATAATAAATCTGATTTTATTCTAGAATACAATGAAAAAATGAATAAAAACTTAAACAGAAAAGATGTTGATTGGTCTCAATCCAGAGTAATTTTTATTGCCGGATCATTTACATCTTATCAGCAGGGAGCGCTTGGTTTTAAAGATTTGCCAATAGAGCTTTGGGAAGTTAAGTTGTATGAGAATAATTTTATTCTTTATAGTCATCTTAAACCACTTGCTGCTCAGGAATCCATAAAAAACATTAAGGGAGCCAGAGAAATTGAAAGAGTTAGTAGAGAAATAAAAACTTATGATATAGAATTTCATCGTAATAAGGCTGATGAAAAAACAAAAGAATTATTTGATGAATTAAGAAAAAGAATTTTTACCTTAGCAGAAAATATAACAGAGCACCCCCAAAAAAATTATATTGGATATAAAATAGGTTCAGGATACATAAACTTTTCAGCAATAGAGGTTTATAAATCAAAATTGCAAGTGAGTATTTTAATTCCAAATAAAAAGTTAAAAGATCCTCAAAAAATGGCAAAGAGTTTTCCCGAAAGTTATGGTTGGGCAAAAAATCTTAAAAAGTTTGTTGTAAAAGATATAAAAGACTTACAGTATGCAATGACTTTGATAGAGCAATCATATAATTATAATAAGGGGCGTTAGAAACTCTTAGAATATTTGGATTTTTTTGATGATGAGGTGTAAAGAATTATATGTAAAGATGGTTTAGATCTAAAAGTTGAAGCAAAGGATTTTAGAGAAAAGAAAAGATGGTATATTGAAGAAATAATGCAACTCTTCAACTACGCCTACGCTCAGGAATTATTAACAAGGCAAAAACTTGAAAAATCAACTGATTCCTGAAAAAACCAAGAATTTCTAACGGAACAGGGGGGATAAAATTTTTTAAATTTATAATCAATGTTAATTAAGGTAAAAGTTTTTCCTGATTCAAAAGAAGAGGAAATTATTAAAAAATCAGAAGATAGTTTTGAGGTGAAGGTGAGGGAGAAACCG
>Ga0265297_10008736_pt1 | contig 13386 bp, 9 predicted proteins | sample Munlanlwell13791_FD_192502 | JGI IMG/M metagenome (GOLD analysis project Ga0265297, IMG submission 192502) | Leachate microbial communities from a municipal landfill in Southern Ontario, Canada - Leachate well 137-91 | ecosystem: Engineered > Solid waste > Landfill > Unclassified | place... | reverse complement strand
GCGAGACCGGTCGTGTCAATGCCGTAGGGCTGACTTGGTCCGTTACCTATGATGCTCTTGGTCGGGGTTTATCCAAGACCGATCCGGACAAAGGCACGACGAACTTCACATATGATGCTGAAGGAAGGCTCCTGTCCGAGGTAAACGCTGCCACTGCTTTCTTCTTTACCTACGATCCGTGCGGGAGGATGCTGACGAAGACCGACGGGGTGAACGCGCTGTGGCAGTTCGCCTACGACTTCAACGGCAACAAGACACAGGTTGTCGAGCCCCTTGGCAATACGACCGATTCGGTCTACAACGCCCTCAACCAGTGCATATCAGTGATCGAACGCGGGATACTCAACAACCCGGCCGACGACAAGGTCGCCTTTACGACCTACAACGCCGACGGCACCAAGTCTGCTACGACGAATTTTGCCGGGCAGGTGATTAACTACTACAACGACTATCGCGGGCGGCTTTGGATGCAGTCCTATGTGGATGTGCTTTCCCCGCTGAACTCTGTAACGGAGACCTTTGCTTACGACCACTGCAACCGGCTTACAGCACATTCCTATTCATCATCGGTCGGGCAGACCACTAACAGCTACGTGTATGGCTCGCGCGGATGGATTACCTCGAAGACCGTGACATTGGTTTCTCCCGGAGCCCCGACCTTGGTAAAGACATCGAGCAGGGGATACGACTTTGACGGGAAAGTCATCTCAGAGACAACGACCGAGGGAGACATCAACACATTCGAGTTCAACGAGATCGGGTGGTGCACCAGTTCGACAATCCGCGACATCACCGTGCTGGACGTCACGCGCTCGTACTTGCGGACAACCTACAAGTTCGACACCGGCGGGCGCAAGACAGAGGAGACGCGATTCAGCGGGTGCCCGGCGAGTTGGATGTTCAGCAACCATCTCTTGTACACCTACGGGACCAGCAACCTTACTGCGACCGAGACAGTCGAGAGTTGGATGGGCTTTTGGAATACAGAAGATCTGGTCACATACACCTACGATTCCGCCGGGCGCGTCATTACACGTTCGGCTTTCATAGACGTGAAATCGTTCGGGTACGATGCCGCAGGGCAGTTGATTTACGACAACGGTATGTGGCAGTCGTATGACCTGGATGGCAACAGGCTCACCCGCGGGCTCGGAATCTGGACCTATGCCTATGACATGTTCAATCATCTGGTAACGATGACGTATGTGCCTACCAGCACGACATACGCTTACACGTATGATGCAAATGGTAACGAGGTCTTCCGTGGGGATCGCCCGGCCGAAACCAAGATCTACGATCCGTTGAACCGGCTCGTTCGGCACATCTCCACCCAGACATCTTATGCGAACTTCATCTATGACGAAAAGAACGACATGGTCATGGAGGAACAGGTCACCGGAAATGGCGCGCAGCAGCAAGTGGCCTTTCGCAAGGCATTCACTTACTACATTTCGCGCAAGAACTGCGTGCAGTACAGTTGGGACAACAATCCGAACTCGACCTGGGTCTTCCAGATTAAGTGGAAGCACTCCGCAAGTTGTGGCATTCCGCCGTTCACTCCCCCCATAACTCCGATCCACACCGGTGCCAGCGACGAGATCTTTTCGTTTTGCCTGCCATTTTCCATCGACTGCTACGACCTCGGCTTCCTTACTCCTTCAGGACAGGATACAACACTTGGATGGCAGCCGGGCATGGAGACTCCCCTGTTTGTCGATGCGAAGATCGTCAGCATCGCCAACGGCGGGGTCTGGACGGGTTACACCGCCACGACAGGCATCATCGGTGGGTTCTACGTCCAGGATAATTCCGCCTGCATCGCCTATGTCTTCGACTCCAACACAAACGACCTCCTGACAGCCTTCGACTACAGCGGCGATGGCAGCAACACCCAGGTTGTTGGAAACCAGCCAATCGAGCACAAGTTCGCGTCAGGCTATGAGTATCCAAACGGCGACATGGTCTATTTCCGCAGCCGCTGGTACAACATTTCCGCTGGCCGCTTCTGCAGCGAAGACCCTCTCGGCGACATCGACCACACCAATCTGTACTTGTACTGTGCCAACGACCCCGTGGGGAATATGGATCCGTACGGAGAGTATGGGATCCTCAACCCGGATATCCCACCAGATCAGGACTGGTTCTGGAGCAGGACCGAGAAGATCGACGTGATGAAAGCAAGGTACACGAACCCCGATGACATTGAGGCAACCCAAGCTGTGATGGATCAAGCGTATGAACACTACGCTGAACAGACCGTAAATGAGCAGCTTGCGCAGAGCTTCGACCCAATTGAGGAGGGGAAAGCCGCCTTCCGGGAAAGCACACTGAGAGGCTGTTGGTTTATCGCCGTGATGGCGATGTCGATGGCCATGGACCCAAGTTCCTACATCATGCCTCTTAAAGCAGGCAGGGGCGCAGCGATACTCACTAAGGCGGCGAAGGGAATTGGCGCCACCAAGGTTGTTACGAAGATCGCCACGACTGTGCAGCGTGTTCGAGTCAATTCCGCGCTTCGGGCAGTTTCCAAGACATGTGCAACAGCTACGGCGAAAATGGCTGGTCAGGAGTGCAAGTACGAATGGCATCACCTTTTCTCCAAAGAGTTCGTTGAACAATGGGAGAAAATCTTCGCAGGGATTGACTTCTCCATCGATGACTTTATGATGCACATGCCGAAGTACCTTCACAACTGCAAGGGCTTCGGAGTCCACAACGGCACGGAAAACTGGAACAAAGTGTGGAGGGAGTTTCTGAGAGCAAACCCAAAGGCATCCCCTCTTGAGGTCATCAAGCAACTCAACAAGATGTTGAAGCAGTTTTCACAATACCCGAAATGACTACCTTCTTCCGTTTTGAGTATCCTCCTCAGTTCAGCAAGGCTGCTTTGTGGGACAAGGGAGTCGAGCCCCATGTTAGCGAGTGCCCTCTCGGTATGCTTCATCGTGGAGTTGGCGGGCGCAGTACTCCACTGAAGATAGTCATAAAAACCAAGCGGGTTGACGACATCATCTGGACCGTCTACAGCGAGTGCATTCTCCAGAATCATGTCTTCGAGATATTTTTCAAAGAGGGGCTGACTGGCTTCACAGTGCGACCTGTCCCCTGGCGGAGTGATCGCAAGGATCTCGTCCCGCCGGTCGGTCCTTTGCGGGAACTGGTCGTCACCGGCTGGGGTGGCTTTGCGCGCGCTGACAGCGGAATGAAGCTCTTGAAGAACTACCGCTGCTGTGGGCGCCTGACTTACAAAGAAGTCACGAAGCCGTGTGAGATTGTTGACCCCGAGCAGTGGGATGGCAGTGACTTCTTCATTGTGTGGCCGCTCCCGAAGCTTATTTTCATCTCCGAGCGAGTCAAGGAGGTGTTGGCGAAGTACAAGCTCAAGGGCTTTGAGGTACAGCCACCAATCGTGCGCCCAGTGGGGACCGGCACGATATCCCCAGGGCGTCTCTCGGACTACTTCCCCCTCGAGCGCGCGAAAGAGCTTGCGAAGGGGCAGGACATTGTGTAGGCAATGCTCAATGATGAATGCGCAATTGTGAATAAGAGCAGAGCGGGAGAAGCGTTAGAAGTCCGAGCTCTCCGAGAGGGGACATGACCAAGTTCTTCATCTTTCAGTCGATTGACCGCTTGATGGACCGTAGATTTGCCCTGCTGGACAAGGGAAACGAGTTTGTTGTCGCAGACTGCCGCAAAGAGCCCCGGCACCTGGGCATCGGCAGAACAACCGGCGAACTGCGAGTAGTCATAAAGAACCGGGGGTTCGATGACATTGCATGGACTTTCGGGCGCAATTGCATCTTGCAGCAACATGTCCTCGACCTGTTCTTCCGGGAAGGCTTGACGGGCTTCACAACTCGTAACGTCCACTGGCGACTGAAAAACAATCGGATGGGGCCCCCAAAAGGGCCGTTGCACGAACTGATCGTCACTGGATGGGGCGGGTTTGCCCGGCCAGACAGCGGAATCCGGCTCAAGGAAGTCTACACCTGCTGCAGGCAGTTGATTTACACTGACGTGAGTCGTCCCGCCGAGGTGATCGACCCTGAGCAATGGGATGGCAGTGATTTCTTCATGGTGTGGCCTTTGCCAGTTTTGATGTTCGTTTCGGAAAGGGCCGCTGAAGTGCTTACAAGAAGCAACTTGAGGTCCTTCGAACTTGCGTCACCACAGATCACTCCGAACATCATGCACGTGCTCCGGCCCGGCCGTCTTTCCGACTACTTCCCCCTCGAACGCGCCAGGGAACTGGCCAAGGGGCAGGACATTGTGTGAAAGCGATTGATGAATGATGAGTGATGAATGATGAATAAGAGCAGAGAGGGAAGAGCATTAGAAGGCCTAGGCCTGTGGGTGGCGACATGACCACCTTCTACCGTCTCGGCCCTCCTGACCAGTATTCGAGGCGCGCTCTTTTGGACAAGAGCGCTCGGTTCCGAATCATGAAGTGTCCAGAAAACTGGGGACACAGGAAGGTTGCCGGTACGTATGGGCAGTTGCGTATTGTCATCAAGACCAAGACGATTGACGATCTGGTCTGGACCATTTACAACGAGTGTGTTCTCCAACAGCGCACGGTGGATATCTTCCGCGCTGAAGGATTGACAGGATTCGACACCAGCCCTATCCTCTGGCGCAGCAGCCGCAAGGACTTCGTCCCGCCTGAAGGGCCACTAAGCCGTTTGGCTATATCCGGCTGGGGAGGTTTCGCGAGAGAGGACAGCGGAGTCAAGATTCGAGAGATACTCCCTTGCTGCCACCATGTGATCTACGACAATGTCAGTGCTCCCACTGAGATCATCGACCCGAGTCAGTGGGATGGCAGCGACTTCTTCATGGTTTGGCCATTTCCGAACAAGATTCTCATAACGTCCCGTGTAGTTGAGGTTCTGCGGAGACACAAGTTGAAGGGCTATGAGCTTCACCTGCCATTGGCCCAACCCAACGGGTTCCCGACTCGATGTGCAGGCCTTCTTTCATGGTATTTCCCCCGAAAGCGCGCGAAAGAGCTGGCCAAAGGGCAGGACATTGTGTAGCCAATGCACAATGATGAATGCGCAATGCTGAATAGGAGCAAAGCAGGAGAACCATTAGAGGGCCAAGTCCCTGTTGGTGCGCAGGGGACGACCTTCTACCGTTTTGAGTATCCTCCTCAGTTCAGCAAGGCCGCTCTGTGGGACAAGGGAGTCGAGCCCCATGTTAGCGAGTGCCCTCTCGGTATGCTTCATCGTGGAGTTGGCGGGCGCAGTACGCCGTTGAAGATAGTCATAAGGACCAAGCGGGTTGACGACATCATCTGGACCGTTTACAGCGAGTGCATTCTCCAGAATCATGTCTTCGAGATATTTCTCAAAGAGGGGCTGACTGGCTTCACAGTGCGACCTGTTCCTTGGCGGAGCGATCGCAAAGACCTCGTCCCGCCGGTCGGTCCTCTGCGGGAACTGGTCGTCACCGGCTGGGGTGGCTTTGCGCGCGCCGACAGCGGAATGAGACTGAAAAAGAACTACCCATGCTGCGGCCGGCTGATTTATAGAGACGTCGCCAAGCCCAGCGAAGTAGTTGATCCAGAGCAATGGGATGGCAGTGACTTCTTCATTGTGTGGCCGCTCCCGAAGCTCATTTTCATCTCCGAGCGAGTCAAGGAAGTCTTGGCCAGGCACAGACTCAAAGGCTTCGAGATACAGCCGCCGTTCAAGTATCCACTTGGGAGTGGGGAAATCGCCCCGGGGCGCCTCTCACGGTACTTCCCCCTCGATCGCGCGAAAGAGCTGGCCAAGGGGCAGGACATCGTGTAGCCAATGAACAATGAGGAATACGCAATGATGAATGTCAGAATAGCCTTTAGTCTGCAGTTGATCCTGCAGCGAGCAGCCTGGAAGGCCCGGCTGGAGGCTGATGGTAGCAGCCTTCCATCCCCGCGCGATGCGCGGAAAGTAAACGAGCCGTCCCGGCTCGTTCTTTGCTTCCCACAAGCACGAAGCGAGACGCATTGCGAGAAATGCACAATGAACAATGCACAATGATGAATAAGAGAGGAGACAGGCGAGAAGCGGAAGCCAACAGCGCGGGCGAATGCCCAGCATCCCCTTGAAGGGTGACGGGGTAATGGCTTTCTCTTGGCAGCGGCTTCCTCCAAACCCATATTGGCTACTCTTCTTGGGCTTCGCAAAGATCAGTCTGTGTTCGTGTAATTCGTGTGTTTGGCTCTCGCCGCCGAAGCGTTCGTGTCGTTCGTGTATTTCGTGGTAAAATGGTCTTCCGTTTTGGCCTCGCAAATCAAGGTATTTCCTACCCTCTGTGAACCTCTGCGACCCTCTGTGGTAAAACTCCGATCTTCCGGGCCGCGCAAAAGCTCTGTCCGCTTCCGTGTGTGGAGCGAGGTCCGCCGTAGCCTACGCTTTCCCGGTCAGCTTCAGCAGCCCATCCAGTATCGTCAGCGGATGCGGCGGGCAGCCCGGTATCCACATATCCACCGGCACGATCTCCCCGGCGCCCCGGCAATTCTGCGAGCAATCCCCAAACGGTTCCCCCGATATCGCACACGTTCCCACAACCACGACAAACGCCGGGCGGGGCAGGGCTGCGTAGGTCTTTTCCAGCGCCAGTTTCATATTGTCCGGCACGGGCCCGGTGATCATCAGGCCATCCGCATGGCGCGGCGAGGCCACCACTTGGATGCCAAACCGCCCAAGATCGAACCCGATCGTCCCCAACACATTTATGTCCGCCTCGCAGGCATTACACCCGCCAGCCGAGACTTCCCTGATCTTGAATGATGAATGGAATAACTTCACCCGGCCATCCGCAGGCGCAGTCGCATGCGGCGCCGCATTACGCCTTAATACCAAATCAGTCCGCGCCCACGCCGCAAGCCGGTGTTCCCGCGTGAACGCAATGGCCTTATTGGGACAGGCAGCCTCGCACGCGCGGCAAAACAGGCATTTCCCCATATCCAAAGCGATAGCCCCGTCGCACCGGGTTATCGCATTCGTTGGGCACGCTTCCATGCAGGCCGAACACCCTCCGTCGCACTTGCTCCACTCGATCGCCGGGCGCCCGCAATACCTGTCCGGCAAAGTGGGCTCGCTGATTGGGTACGAGATCGTCCGATGCCCCTGCCTGAACCTTACGATGAGTTCTTTCAGCATGGCATCCTCACAGGTCGTGCCCGCAGTAAGAGAGATTGAAGCTCTTGTTGCACAGGGGGAAATCCGAAATCTGCTGATTGCGCAGCGACATCGCGAGCCCCTGCCAGTTGTGGAATGACGGATCGACGACCTTTACCCGCGCGACCTCGCCCCGGCTGTCGGTCATCACCACGTGGCAAACTTCGCCCCGCCAGCCCTCGACGATGGAGACGGCCATCGCATCGGGCTCCAACTCCGGTACATCGTCGCACAATGCCCCCTCGGGCAGCATGGACAACTGCTCGCGGATGAACGCGCTTGAATACTCGATCTCCAGCCAGCGAACCCATGCCCGCGCGAACACATCCCCCGATGTCCACGTCGCCACCGGCATCTGGGATGTAAGGAATACCCCCGATGGAATTTCGAACCGCGAATCGCGCTCTATGCCACAGGCTCGCGCGGCAACTCCCACAAGGCCAAGTTGCACCGCGTCCTCGCGGAGTACCGTGCCTGTTTCCTCAAATCTGCCCAGCACTGAGGGCGTCGTCCAAAGCAGTTCAGTGGCGCTTTCGATATCGCGCATTGTGTTAGTCAAGCGCGCTATAAGCTCATCCGCGCGGCTGCGATCCAGGTCGTATCGCACTCCCCCCGGGCAGACTAATCCGCGGCCGAACCTGTTTCCGCACAGCAGCGCCGTCATATTCAGCAGGTCGCCGCGAAGTCGGCCGCAATAGGACATCGTCGGCAGGTAGCCAACATCGCCTGCCAGGGCGCCAAGGTCTCCGGTGTGGTTTGCCATTCGTTCGAGTTCCAGGGCGATTCCCCTGATGACTTCGGCCCGCGCGGGTGCGGTCCCGCCACGGAGCGCCTCGATCGCCTGGCAAAAGGCCGTCGAATGGGCAACGGTCGTGTCACCGGCCATCGTCTCGATCAGGGCCATTCTCTTGCGCCCGCCGCATCCGGGAAGCGCCTGCTCAATGCCGCGGTGCTGATAGCCAAGGGATATCTCCAGGTGGGCCACTTCCTCGCCAAAGCACTGGAAGCGGAAATGCCCGGGCTCGATGACCCCCGCGTGAACCGGTCCGACCGCTACCTCGTGGGCCTGCTCGCCTTCCAAGCGGAAGAAATCCGTAACGCTCGGGAGAATCTCGGCCTTCGGATCCCGGCCCCAGGCGTCTTTGCCCTCGACGTAAGACTTGTGGAAGCGGATGGGCTTCAGCCACGGGTGCCCCTGGGGAATGACTCCCCATTGCTCAGATATCTCGCGCTCGAACCAGTGTGCCTGCGGGCAGACGGGCGTCAGCGCCGGGTATTCGCCCCTCACGGCGGTGGAAAGCGCCGACAGGTTGCCGGTGTCACCGTGAACCAGGACAACGGTCAGAAGGATCTCATCGCCCGCTCCCGGCCGCCCGAAGAACGCGGCGATCCTTGCGCCATCCACGATTGCCGAGATCGTCCGTGACCGGAATTCCTCCATCCCGAAAGTAGGTATAGCTCGCAGTGCGATAGTCTCGCAGTTGCCAAAGCGCGGGACAATTGCGCTCATCGTGCGCCTCCGATTATCCTGGCCGCGCCTTCAAGGATGTCGCGCATCGGTCCCGGCATCCATACCCCCAGCGCCAGCAGCATCGCGAGCCCCACTCCAACCACGGCATAATCCAGCCCGCTTGTGCGAACGGGGGAGGGCTCGGCCACCTCCTTGCCATACCCGGAATCGAGGGCATGCTTGAGCGCGGAGATGAACACGACGCCTGTACCGAGAAGGAAAATCCCCAACGCTACGTACGAAGCCTGTGAAATGGCTGCGCGCAGGATGGCGAACTCGCTCATGAATATCGCAAACGGCGCTACGCCTATAAGTATGATTATGGAGAACAAGAACGCCATTCCCCACAGGGGAACGCGTCGTGCCGCCCCGGCGATGCGGTCAAGACTGTGCGAGCCATACGCTTGCCCCAGCCGCCCGATTGCGAAAAACGAGAGCGACTTGCACAGCGCGTGGTTCAGCGTGTGCCACAGTGCCGCGAACGCCCCGATCGGCCCCAGGCCCAAACCGAGCGCGATGATGCCCATGTGCTCAACGCTGTGATAGGCCAGCAGACGTTTGCCGTCATGCTGGAAGATGATGAATCCTGCGGCGACCATAATCGAGATAAGCCCGAAGATCAGCAGAAGTTGCATCCCCCAGCCCTGGTAGCCGGTGGCGCCCTCGACAAGCGGCAGGTAGCGCATTATGCAATACAGGGCTGTGTTCAGCATCGCGCCGGAGAACAGGGCGGATACCGGGGCGGGCGCCTGGCTGTGTGCGTCCGGAAGCCAACTGTGCATCGGCGCGAGCCCCGCCTTGGTGCCGTAACCAACGATCAGGAATATGAATGCAAGTTTCATTAGCCCGGGATTCAGCAAGGGCGCGGCCGTGGAGAGCGACGTCCACATCAGCATCTCGTTGCTTTCCAGCCCGATCTTCTGCGCCGATGCTCCGACCAGCAATGTCCCGACGAACGCAAAGGCAACTCCGACCGAGCAGACAAGCAGGTACTTCCACATCGCCTCGAGCGATAGCGGGGTCGAGTGTATTGTGATAAGGAATCCCGTCAGCAGCGTGGTCGCTTCGATGCCGACCCACATCAGGCCCAGGTTGTTGCTCAGCAGCACCAGCGACATGGCCGCGGCAGAGCCGAACCACAGGGCGGCAAACCTCCGCGCGGCGTGGAGTCCGAACTTCCCGTGCGATTCCTCGTGCAGGAAGTACCCGTTGGCGAATATCGAACTTGCGCCGTACACCAGCGCCAGCACCACAAGCTGGTACGCTGAAAGCGAATCCACTCGGAGCCACGAAAAAGCCGTGGAGACCGGCCCGCAGATGAAGACCTGCAGGGAGATCAATATCGCCAGAAGCGACCAGGCCGCGCCGCCGACGGAGACCAGCCGCAGGATCTGCCGGGGTGTGCGCAGCAGGAGGCTCGCGACCGAAGCCGCGACCGATGCTGTCAGCAGTACCCAGAGTTCCCAGCCTGTTCCCACAGCTATCCTTTCAACGTGTTGAGTTGGTCCACGTCAATGTGGTCAAACTCGCGGCTTATCTGGTGCGCGGCAATGCTCATAATGAAAACGGCCACGAACGCGTCCAGAAGGACGCCAAGCTCAACCAGCGTCGGCATATCCGCCACCAGCGCGGCGCCGAACGCGAAGATTCCGTTTTCCATTACTATGTACCCAAGCACCTGGTTCAGCGCCTTGCGCCTGCTCACTATCACGAACAGCCCGATGAGCAGCGTGGCAAGTCCCGCGCGGGTCATAAGTGCGGCGATAGGCGTCTGGGCAGGCAGCGACATCCTCGACGCAATCCACATCGAGAAGATCACAAAGCCCACCCCGATCAGGAGCGAAAGCGTAAAGCCGACAAAGGGCTCTACTTCCTTGCGGGTTCCGGTTTCCCTCAATGTGCGAACCAGCAGCATCGGGAAAATGATGCCTTTCAGCGTTATGCTGACGATGGCGAGAAACCATGCCGTCACCGAGAATTGCTGGCCTTCCAGAAGCACCGGGATCAGCCCCAGCACGATGCCCTGCGCCGCAACGAGGGTGATGCACGCGCGCATGCGGCTCGAACCCAGCAGCAGCAGGTTGGTGACTATGAGCAGAACGGGGATGAGTTCGGATATGAGGTTGTTCTGCATTGCCTACCTCAGTATCAGTGCCCATGCGAGCACGGCGCTGGCTATCGCGCCAGATATCAGCCTGGGGACGTTGGTCAGGCGCAGGCGGCCCATCGTGGATTCGATGGTCCCTACCAGCACTGCCAGCACCAGCATTCCGACGAGGAACGTCGCGCAGTCAACAATGAGAATCCCCGAGCGCACCGGCACCGCGAGCCCCACGATAAGCGACCCGAATGCCCAGAGCTTCAGCGACGAGGCGTACTCGATTATCCCAAGGTCCGGCCCGCTGTTGTCGAGGATCATCACCTCGTGGATCATGGTCAACTCGAGGTGAGTGTTGGGGTCATCGATCGGGATGCGGGAGCACTCGACAAGCAGCACCGCTCCGAGCGCGATGGCCACAAGCGCAAGCGCGGGTCCGTAATTGCCCCAAACCGCGGGATTCACCGATGCGAATATCCCTGACAGCGAGGTCTGCCCGCTGACGTACACAAGGGTGGAAACGCCCAGAAGGAGAGCGGGCTCGGCAAGCGCGGAGAAGAATGCCTCGCGGCTCGCGCCCATCCCCTCGAAACTCGAACCGGTATCCAGCGCGGCGATAATGGTCATAAATCTCGTCATGGCAAGCAGGTACGCAAAGAGCAGTATGTCGCCGGGGAAGGGGGATATCGCGGGGATTCCGCCCATCGGAACAAAGGCCACCGCGACAATTGTGGCCGACAGCACGAGCACCGGCCCGGCGCGGAATACCCATGTGGTGGTGTTGCTGTAGGTGACGCCCTTGCGCATCAGCTTTGCGATATCGAAGTACAACTGCAGCAGCGGGGAACCGCGCCTGCCAGCGAAGAAAGCCTTGGTGCGGTTGATGATCCCGAACAGCAGGGGAGCGGCGAGAAGCGCGATGGCAAGGGGTATGAATCGGGTTACATCCATCTCACTACCCCATCTTCAGCGCAAGCAGTACAAGAAGTGTCAGCGCGACGTACAGGACGTAGACCTGTACGCGGCCCTGCTGAAGAACGCGCATGTGATGCGCGGCTGATTCCACGCTGCGAAACAGCGGATCGAAGATGTGTCGGCGGAAGATGTCGCCCACGGTTACCAGCAGGTTGGCTCCGCCCGGGAACAGTTCCTTGATTACCGGAACCGCGGGGCGAAGGTCGATAATCCGGGCGAAGAACGAAGTCAGCGGCTGCGCATACGACGCGGCCGTGTACTGCATATGTGCGTTGGGAGCGGCATATCCGCAGTCCCAGGTCCCCGTGCGCCCGATGGGTTTCCCCCTGAGCCACAGCATCCGCTCGATGGCGACCAGCAGCGCAATTGCCAGGAAGGCTCCACCAGCAATGGCCGAATATGTGAGAATCGTCGTTGCGCCCCCAAGTGTTCCGGCAGTTGCCGCGAGCGACGCGCGCGAAGCGATCCCGACAGCGGATTGCAGCAGCGGCAGCACCAGGAAGGGGAACAGCCCGATGAACAGGCAGGCAGCGGCCAGCAGGACCATCGGCACGACCATCAGGCCGCCGGACTCGTGCGCGTGTTCGGCTACATGGCTGCGCGGTTCGCCAAGGAACGCGATGCCGAATACCCGCGTGAACCCCAGCAGTGCAAGGCCGCCGATGAGCCCCAGCGCGCCGATGACGAGAAGCGCGGGCAGCACCGATGCGTCGCTGCGATGGGCAGCCACGCTGGTGAAAGCGCCCAGGAATATCAGAAACTCGCCGACGAACCCGTTGAACGGAGGCAATCCGGAGATCGCTGCGCTGCCCAGCAGGAAGGTCGAGCCCGTCCACTTCATCCGCTTCAGCAGTCCACCCAACCGGTCAATCGCTTTTGTGCCCGTGGAATGCAGGACCGATCCCGCGCCCATGAACAGCAGGCCCTTGAACAGCGAGTGGTTGATCACGTGCAGCAGGGCGCCCGCAAATCCCAATACGGCCAGCGCGGGAATGTTCAGGCTGCGGCCGACCATTCCGATTCCGAGCCCAAGGAACACGATGCCAACGTTCTCCACGCTGCTGTAGGCCAGCATACGCTTTATGTCGAGCTGCGCGCAGGCGTACAGGATTCCCAGCAGGCCCGATGCAACCCCCACCGCAAGCAGCATCCACGCCCACCACAGGGGAGGGGAGTCGAAGAACGTCAGGATGCGGATGAGGCCGTAGATTCCGGTCTTGATCATCGCGCCGGACATCAGCGCGGATACGTGGCTCGGGGCGGCGGGATGGGCGTCGGGCAGCCAGACGTGTCCGGGCACGAGGCCAGCCTTGGTCCCGAAGCCTATGAGCGCGAAGATGAATATCAGTCCCGCGACAGCTCCCGGCAGGCCGGACAGGCATCCGGCGGCGCCGAAGTCAAACGACCCGGTGTGCGAGGCCATCAGGATGAACATTACCAGCAGGAATGCCGTTCCGAGGTGCGTGGCCGACAGGTACATCCACGCGGCGTCGCGGGCCTCGGGCTTGTCCGATTCGAACATCACAAGGAAGAACGAAGACAGCGCCATCGTCTCCCAAGAGATGAGGAACAAAATGGAGTTGGTCGCCACAACCACGCCGATCATTGAGACCAGCAGCAGGTTGTAGCAGAACCAC
>Ga0265297_10008735_pt1 | contig 13386 bp, 20 predicted proteins | sample Munlanlwell13791_FD_192502 | JGI IMG/M metagenome (GOLD analysis project Ga0265297, IMG submission 192502) | Leachate microbial communities from a municipal landfill in Southern Ontario, Canada - Leachate well 137-91 | ecosystem: Engineered > Solid waste > Landfill > Unclassified | place... | reverse complement strand
ATTATATTAAAAGGAGAAAAGAAGTTGGGTGTAATATTGATTTTGAGGTTATTTGCCATAGACAAGAATTAGGCGTTGACATTGTAGAGCCATTTAAACCCCCTAGAGGCTCTTCGGCTTTGCTTGGGACAACGGCAGCAATAAAGTTAGGCTATAAAAAAATAATTCTTTGTGGTTGCCCATTAGAAGGTAAAAATAGGAATGGATTTCAATCTTATAATGAATTTCAAAAAGGATGGCTAGCTAGATATTCAGAAGTTTCTAATTATGTGCGATCAATGTCAGGTTGGACAAAAGAATATTTAGGGAATCTTACAAAAGAATGGCTTGATGAATAAAAAAAAATAGCCAATATTTCTATTGGCTATTTTCAAATCTCCTTTATAATTTATTTTTAATTGTTTTTTAATTCTGCCATTTTTTCAGTTAATGCCCAAAGAGCTTGATTGACCCTTACGTTTTCACTTACTGAAGTTATTGCTCTTGCTCTTTTTGTTCTATAATTATTTCTTGCAAATCTTCCACCTTTTTCAACAAGTTTTTCCTGCAAAATATTGAAAGAGTTCCAAAGGGAATTTTCTGTTACGGGAGAATTATAAGAAGAAGCAAACCTATCAGTATTTCTCATAGGAGTAATAAGGCTTTCAAGATTGAATTTTTCAGAAATTGTTCCTTGCTCAGGCTTTCCATATTTTGCTAATAAAGCAGCTTCGGCAAAAACAAGTTGTTCAGGCTTTGAAACAATAATTTCTTTAAATTCAAAAACCTTATTGGCAATCAAAGGGGTTGTTTTTACAATATCAGAAACAGCATCAATAACATTTTCATCTTGAAAGCCGATATGCTTAATCCGGTGAGTTGCAAAAGTAGAATCAGCAATAATCATTCCGTTACCGCAAACAAAACGAAAAAGACCAGCCATGATATTGAAACAGGAAGAACCATCGTGGGCATTCTTAACAATAATTTCGGGAATCATTTCGCCTACAACGGCTTTAACTTCCAAATCTTCTTTCCGCCTAAAGCGGATTAAATGATTTTGAAAGCCTCTGTTTTCTTCTTTATTGCATCGGCGTTCTGCAATTTTAGCAGGAACCCAGCCGGCTTTGTCAAGAATATCGATTACTCTTGTTGTCGGGATAAAAGCAAAACGATCGGTTGTTTTGCCACCATGATTTTGAGCTACCACTGATTTATAATTGTTTAATTCTAACATGATTTTTTTCTCCTTTATTTTTGCTAAAGTTTATTTCAAAATAACATTTTTTCTTTCGTTTATTTCACCGCAAAAAATTACATATTTGCCTTCAAAAAATTGAAGGAAATATTCACGGGCTTTTTTAAAACTTGTAGCAGGAATCGAATCCATTAAGCAACCATCATTGTTTATTAAATCGTATGTTTTCATTTTCAATCTCCTTGTTTTTGATTTCATTATAAATTAAATAAAACCAAATGTAAAGCTTTTTCTTTAACTATTTTTACTAATAATATTAAGGATTTATATGAAAATAGCTATAATGCAACCATATTTTTACCCATATATTGGGTATTTTCAGCTTATAAATGCTGTTGATGAGTTCATTATTTACAACAATATTCAATACACAAAAAAGGGCTGGATAAATAGAAACAGAATATTGGTTAATGGAAGGGCCGAAACAATATCTTTGCCATTAAAAAAAGATTCTGATTTCTTAGATGTTAAGGATCGTTATTTATCCGATACGTGGGATAAAGAAAAAATCAAATTAGAAAACAAAATAAAAGCAGTATATTCAAAAGCTCCAGAATTTAAAAATATATTCCCATTGATTGAATATTCATTATTTTATGAAAACAAAAATCTGTTTTTCTTTAATCTAAATTCATTAAAAATAATTTTAAATTACTTAGATATAGAAACTGAAATAATAATATCTTCAACAATACCAATTGACCATAGTTTAAAAAGCAAAGATAAAGTCATTGCGATATGCGAAGCAAGAAAAGCAAATGTATATATTAACCCAATTGGCGGGGTTGAACTTTATGATAAAAATGAATTTGAGAATAAAAATATTAAACTAAATTTTCTAAAGGCAAATTATTTTGAATATAAACAATTCGACAATCATTTTGTTCCTTGGCTTTCAATCATAGACGTTCTGATGTTTAATTCAAAAGAAAAAGTAAAACAAATATTATTCGATTATCAATTGCAATAAAAAAGGAGAATTTTATGGCAGTCGGAATCCATCGCGTGACCGAAGAATTTGAGAAAGCATTATCTGATTACACAGGGGCAAAATATGTGGCTTGTGTTGACAATCAGAGTAATGCTATTTTTTTATCTTTAATGTATGAGAATATTAAAGGTAAAGAAATTTCTATTCCTGCTAGAACCTATCCAAGTGTTCCATGCGAGATAATTCGTGCCGGTGGCTTTGTTAAATTTATTTCTTCCGAAAAAGAAACATTAAAAGGAGCATATCAATTATCTCCGACGAGGACATGGGATAGTGCATTAAGATTTACATCTAATATGTATATTTCAAATACATTTATGTGTATTAGTTTTACTGGCCCATATAAACATTTAAAACTGAGCAAGGGTGGCGCAATACTTACAGATGATTTAAATGCGTATCAATGGTTCAAAAGATATAGAAATTCTGGGAGAAGAGAATGTTCATACCATGAAGATAACTTTGATTGTCTAGGAATTAATTGCTATATGATGCCCGAAATTGCAGCAAGAGGATTATTGTTAATACAGCAGTTTTATGATATAAAAGGCAATCCAAAAATAAATGAAGACCTTGAGCTTCCTTATCCTGACCTTTCCAAGTTCCCTATTTATACAGAGAGAAATAAATGAAACTTGAATCCTATACTTTTGTTTTAAACGATGAAAAAATACTTCCTTTCTTTCTTGATTATTATACTCCAATTGTTGACTGCATGAATTTTATGGATTCAGGTTCAACCGATAATACAGTTGAAATCATTAAAAGCTACGGACATAAAGTTACTCAAACTGGATTAACATTCTGGGACTGGGATTCAATGAGAGATATTTATCAAAATATTTGGAAGAGTTCAAAAGCCGACTATGTATTTTTAATGGATGCAGATGAGTTTTTTTATCATTCTAATCTTAGAAGTTTTTTAGAAGAAAGTAAAAATAATATAGATATATATCAAATGGAAGGCTATCAAATGGTAGCCAATAAATTCCCAGAACCAAATACAAATATATTTGATATCAATATGGGCGTAAGATTGCCATTATACGATAAGAGCACAATCTTTAATCCTAGAGTTGATATTTATCACGAGAATGCACATGAAATAGAAACAACATCAAAAAGAATTTGCCGCAGAGTTATTAAACTTTTACATTATAAATTTTTAGGAAAAGAAGTATTAATCAAAAGGTCAGAATTAGTAAAGGCAAGAGTGCCTAAAAATAGTTATTGCAAATATATAAACGGGAATATCTTATCTGTATATCCGGCATTTATAAAATCGGAGCAGCAATGGCAAGATGAAATTAATCAATTATTAAGTAATGCAGAACAGGTGATATAAAAAAGGCAGGTAATAATTACCTGCCTTAGAAAAGATTATTTTTATATTTTTACTGTATTGTCTTTAAGATTTTTTGATGATAATATGGAGCATGAATTTCAAGCAATGGAAGCAATTCTTTTATTTGTATCCTACGTTTACTTCCAATTCCTGCTTTATTGCAGAAATTATCGATTCCTGTAAAACATGCTCCGGTAATTTTATGAAAAATTGAACGATTAATATAGTCTGTAATTTTTAAATTACTTACAGAAACCGATTTTGTCTTTTTCTGCAATCCAATAATAGCATCGGAATAAGAAATTTTGCTATGATAAAATTGATTGTCTTTTTCTGCAATCCAGCCATTGATTAATTTTACATTGTAGCCGGGAGCTTGCTCTACCCAAATTGCTTCATAAACATGAATATTTTCTTTTGTATTGCAAAAATGATTAATTTTTAAATTTAATAAATTATCAATTACTCGTAAATGCAACGGCGGCAACTCATAAAAATAAGGTAGATAAATTGCATTATGAAATACTTTTGCCGGATACCTTGTTGATTTTGAATAAATTGACCAGTCGTTATTTTGCCCGACTATAATCTCTAATTTCCCAATTCTTGCATTGAGAGATTCTTGATGGCTAGCATCGTGAGCAGTGCGATATAATTTTCTTAGCTGGCCATCAATTATTTCTGCATTTTTCATTTGTTCTTTTTTAAGTTCTTCTTTGATTCCTAATTTTTTGATTGCTTGTTTTACTTGCTTGCGCTCTTCGTTTTTTTTGATTGCCTGATTAATAAATTCGTCTCTTGTCAAGCCCGTGCAAGCATACCACGATTTTCTAACATCTTTTGCTTTAAAAGTTTTCATTTTCAATCTCCTTGTTTTTGATTTTATTATATATTAACAAAAACCAAATGTAAAGCTTTATTTTTAAATATTTTTAGTAATAATATTAAGAGGTTATAGTGATTACAGCTAATCCAAATGGTTATTTTAAACGAGCAGATGATATTTGCGATTGCTCATTAGGTAATGTTCTGTTTACTATTGCCGGAGTAATTGGCACAGCGATAAAAAATAATTATTCATATGGCTTTAAAAACTGGGCAAATCAAGAGTTTTTTAAAAATAAATTGCCAACTACCGACAATACAAAATTTAGGCCGTATAATTTGCCAGCCAACTATAAAGGATTTGATGTAGGATTTAGGGGATTTGATACCCCAGATAATACAATCATAAATGGCTATTTTGGAAGCAAGCATTATTTTTCTCATTGTGAAGACCTAATAAGACATTATTTTGAAATGGAAGAAATATGTCAAGCCTTTAAAGATTGTATTATAATTCATTTTAGAGATTATCAGAAAAACCCAATGATGTATTCTCTTCCGGGAAACTATTATAAAAATGCTTTAAAATTATTGCCTGAAAAGAAAATATTGGTTGTTACTAATGATATTGATACAGCTTCAAAGATATTAAACATTAAAGCCGACTATACAAGTAATTTACCGATAGTTGATTTTTATATATGTGCAAATGCAGATTATTTTATTGCAAGTAATAGTACATTTAGTTGGTGGGGAGCTTATTTAAGCAGAGCAAAAACAATAGTCCCCAATAAATGGTTCGATGGTGATTTTAAAGATTGCCCTGTAAATTTAAAAGATTTTTATTTGGATGAATGGAGTATGATAGATGCCTAAAATATTATTGATTAACTTATCAACATCTGAAATAGCATCGACATTGAATTTCACAATGCCAGTAGGAATATTATCATTGGCCGCTTATCTGGAAATGAATAATGAAAGCGTTGATATTTTAGACTTAAATGTCAATAATGATTATTTATTAAAAGAATATGAATATGTCGGCATATCAATAATGATTGCCGCTCAATTTAATTTGGCATATAAGATAGCAAAAGAAATTAAAAGCGTTTATCCAGATACAAAAATTATAGTTGGAGGGACGCATGTTACGCAATTCAAAAATGACATTATAAAGAATTGTCCAGAAATAGACTTTGTTGTTGCTGGCGAAGGAGAAAAGCCATTATTAAATATTGTAAGAAATGAGCCAATAGACGATAGCTTTATTGAAGACATAAACGATTTACCTTTCCCTGCTTATCATAAATTAAATTTTGATGATTATAAAAGAGATATTACAAATTGGAATAATCCATACAATGTTGATTTAAGTGTTAGAATGCCAATAATAACAAGCAGAGGCTGTCCTAATCAATGCAATTTTTGTTCGTTGATAAAGCATATGGGTAATAAATATCGCCCAATGGGCAATAATAAAACCGTAGATATGTTTGAATATCTCAATAAAGATTTTGGAGCTATTTATTTTGCTATTTATGATGCTAATTTCATGGTTCAAACAAAACGAGTTATTGATATTGCAAATGAGATAGTAAAAAGAAATCTAAAAATATATTTAGACTTGCCAACCGGATTACCAATTAATGAACATACAAAAGATATAGTTGATGCTTTAGCGCAAGCTGGATTGATTAGAACAACCTTATCTATTGAATCTGGAAACGAATATGTTAGAAATACAATAATGAAAAAGAAGTCTAAGCAAACAGATATTTTTTCGGCAATTGAATCAATAAGAAAATATCCGCAAATATATTTATTAACTGACTTTGTAATTGGAATGCCGGAAGAAACAATTGAATCTTTGCAATCAACTTATAATTTATTAGTTGATTTAGATACTGACGATATTACAATTTCAATTGCTACTCCATATCCGAATACAAAATTATATGATCAATGTATTAAAGACAATCTATTTTTGCCAGATATTAAAATTAATGAACTTTATAAATCTTCAGAATTTTGTCATGCTAACTTAAAACGATTTAACATTAGGCCTTATAATTTATCCATTCAGGAATTAATTAAATACAGAGATAAATTTCTTGAATTGAAAAAGATTAAATTAGAGAATTATAAGAATAGAATTAATCCCTCACAAATATAGCTAAATTTCGTTCGAAACCATAGCTAGAAACGATTATTATGAAAAATATACTAGAATATACCAATAAAATAAAAGAGCTAATACAAAGCGAATCTGAATATCTTAATATATCAGATGTAGATAGCTATATAGATAAGATTATAAGTAATGCTGATTTTGCAATTGAAGAAGACAAAGGATTTATTGCTTATTATACAAATGATTTTACATCTAAAAAAGCATATATAACGATGGTAATAATTGATAAAAAATATAGAGGAAAACAAATAGGCAAAAAACTACTCAATAAAGTTTTAGAAGACTTAAGGAACAAGGGATTTTTATCTGTTCAATTGGAAGTCGATAAACATAATTATGTAGCATATAATTTATATTCGAGCTTTGGGTTTTTTAAAATAGATGAAAGCGATAAAATAAAAATGGAGATTATTTTATAAATGAATTTTGCAATTACAATGTCGACATATCAAAGAGCTGATAGCAAAACTCCATTCTTTTTAAAGCGAGCTTTAAACTCTATTTTTTCCCAAAAACATAAAGATTTCAAATTATTTTTAGTTGGCGACAATTATGAAAATAATGCAGAGCTGAAAGAAATAATATCTCATTATGACAACAATAAAATATATTGTGCTAATTTATCTTTTTCTCCAGAAAGAAGTAAATATCAAAAAATGGATTTATGGTGTTGCGGAGGATTGACCGCTGTTAATATTGCAATTGATAAAGCCATTGAAGAAGGGTATAAATATATTTGTCATTTAGATCACGACGATTATTGGAGCATCAATCATTTAGAATTAATTAATGATACAATAGAAAAAACCAATGCTGATTGGCTATGTACAAAATCAGAATATGGGCAAGATAGAATATTCCCGGAAATAGAAAGTGAAGATTTAATCATTTCATTTTTACCATTATCTGGTGGCATTATTAATTCTTCAACATGCTATAATTATAAAACTTTACCATTTAAGTATAGGAATGTTATTGAAGAAGATAATAAATTAATTCCTTCCGATGCTGATTTGTGGGATAGAATGAAATTGCATATAGAGAAAAATAATTTGACAAGCTTATTAATAAATCAAGTTTCCTGTTTTCATATCGAAGAGGGATATACATTTTCATAAAAGGAGAAAATTAAAAATGGATGTCGACAGTAGTATAACTGGAATTACAGTTTCGCATAATACAAAAGAATTATTAGAGGCGGCTATAAATAGTATTCGTAAGTTCCATCCAAATATGAAACTTATAATTGTTGATGGTTCAGATGAAACAGATGAATGCTATAAATATATTTGTAATTTATCAGATAAGAATATTAGAATTTTTCATTCGCAAGAAAATATAGGGCATGGTAGAGGCCTTTGTGTTGGAATAGAATATGTAGAAACTCCGTATATGTTAATATTTGATTCCGATATTGAAATGCTAAAATCTCCCATACAAGCAATGTTAGATATGATGGAAGAAAATACTTACGGAATTGGTTATACAGAAAAGACAGCTTTTGATGGGCATGAATGGGGCTCAAAGCCTGTGCATAAAACGCAAGGATATATGAAATATCTACATCCTTATTTCTGTTTAATTCAGAAAAAAGAATATCTAAAATATGAACCATTTTGTCATCATGGAGCACCGGCAGTAAATACAATGCTTGATATTTATAATCAAGGATTATCTGAGATAGTAATAAAAGAATTTGAAGGATTAGGGCATTCATCCGGTAAAGGCTGGGTATGGGAAGGGAAGCCAAGAGAATATATTAAACATGATACTTATGGTACAAGAGCAGTAAGAGTAAAGAAACATCAACCGGAAATTGAAGGAACTTGGGATAAAGCAATTCCGGCAGTAAATACAAATCAAGCAAAGCCATTCATTATAGGGGATAAAGAAATAACAATCATTACTTGTACCGGCGATAGGCCTCTTGCATTTTCTTTATGTAAAAAATGGATAGAACAACAGACAGCTAAAATTGGGCAATGGATAATAATTGACGACGGAAAAATTGCAATCGATGTTCCTAATTTACCATATGTAAATTATATTCGTAGAATACCGGCAGCATCTGATCCTAAACACACAATGATTTTAAATCTTAAAGAAGGAATAAAATATATACTAGGAAAGAAAATATTTTTCCTTGAAGATGACGAATATTACGCTCCGACATATTTAGAAAAAATGTCTACATTGCTTGATAAATATGAAATAGTAGGAATTGGCAGAAGTAAATATTATCACTTATTTGCTAATACATATCATATTCATTCCAATATGGGACATGCTTCGTTAGCTCAAACTTGTTTTAGAAATTCTTTTTTACCGGAATTAAATAATATATTATCTGGCGATTCATATTTAGATATCAGAATTTGGGGTATTATTAATCCCGGCCTTACAAATTTTACTGAAACTGGATTATCAGAGTATATCTCTAAAGATAAAAGAGGATATATTTTCGATGATAAAAATAATTATCTATATGTAGGGATGAAAGGGATGCCTGGAAGGAATGGAATTGGAGCAGGACATAAAGGGAATGGGATTAAAGATATAAATAATGATATACTTAATAAATGGATAAGAAAGGAAGATATAGATTCATACTTAACAATATTAGAAAATAAAATCAATATAATAAATGTGTCGTTAAATAGACCAGTAGTTATTAAAATAAAGCCTAAAATACAGCAATTTAATAATTCACCTTGGAAGGCAAGAATGCCTAGATTAACAAACGATTCAGGAATAGTTAAAAATAGACTGCAAAGTTGCGCAGTAAAAAGATAAGTTCTTATTAAGAAATTAATAAGGCGGATAGCCAGCAGAGTTTACTCCTTTCTCTCTGCTGGCTATTTTTTTTTATTTTATATTTGATTCTTTCCAATTATTCTAATTTCTTTCCCATGCATTCCTACATATTTAATTGCTTTTCCCAACAATAAAAATTCCTCCTCCTGATAATCAGCAGCAAAAGCATCCTGATGAAATAGCCAAATAGTATCTATTTCTGTTTTCTTACAAAGTTCTTTTACTTCAGGAAGAGCTTTTTCAACATCTAAAATCAATTGGTTTTGCCTTTCTCTAATATGAGAATTTACCATTTTATTTTTCTCCTTTTTAAATATCAAGCTTTAATGTACCGCATTCAGGGCAAGCATATATGTTTTGAGGCCTTTCTCCATTTATATTTTCTACAACTATTCTATTAATAAAGATAAAATCCTTATCGCCAACCCATTTATCTTTATCAAAATCAAACATATATACATATCCGCAAGAATTGCATTCCATTTTATTTTCCTCCTTTAATATACAATTTCGTTTATTGCATCAATTAATTTATTTCGTAATTCGAATATTTTATACCATTTGGATTTTCTCTCTTCGCATATTCCATTTTTTTCTTTAAATTCACAATCAAGACATTCGCTATCATTTAATTCACAATCAAGACAGTATTCAGCTTTAATAGGAAATTCTTCTAATATTTCTTCTAAAAAATTGAATTTCAAGTTATGAAATTCCTGTATATCTTTTATTTCTTTTAATTTTTCTTTAAAATCACTATATTTTTTATTCATGATGCTATTCCATTTATCGAAATTTACTAATACATTTGGCAATGCTTTTTTAAATTCTCTACTATTATCTTGATTATTATATTCTTCCACTGCAACCTTAAATTTTTCAAAAACGTGAAGAGGCATAGAAATAATATTGCTATCTCTTTCTTTTTCTGTACCTCTTAGATAGAATATGTCGCTCCCATAATAAGCAGGATGTATCTCCGACGTTAGAACAAAACCATTGCTCGCTTTTATTAAAATAATAGGAATGTCGTTTTCTTTGCGCACCTGTGTTTGTTTTGTTATTTGAATCTTCACTTTGTTTCCTTCTATATCTACAATATTATACTGAATCTCATCTTTCATTTTCTTTTCTCCTTTATTTGTATTCATAAATTGTTTAAATTCCCCATATGTCATTTGCTTGATTGTTTTTAATTCGCTTTCTAAATCATAAGAATATGCTTTATGATTATTATATGAATTAGGAATAATTCCCATATCTTTTAATGATTTAAAATCTTCATAATATTGGCTGCTGTCATTAAAACAAAAATCATCTGACCATTTCATTTTTGTTTTTACAAAATATGTATCTAAATAGCTATCATATTCTGGATTGCCTACAATAACAAAAATATCTAAACACATTTTTTTATTATCATTCACTTCATTTTGGGCAACTTTAAAACATTTCATCCCTACTTTTACATTTTCTTTTCCAATAATTTGTTTTATCATACTATTCTCCTTTTTATTTTTATTCTTCGTTTGATTTTAGTTGTTAAAAATACACCTTCCCTTATCGCTTGTTTGCAAGATATAGAGCAATCATCAATTTCAACTTGCGCTCTCCATTTACAGCCTGTTTTTCTACGCCATGTTTTATCATGTATACAATAAAACACTTTATCATCTGCTGAATATTCTTCTTCAATATCTTGTTTCATTTTATTTTTTATGCGCAACTATTATATTATTTTTAAGGCTTAAAACTTTTAAATCAGTATAAATAGAAACATCTGAATTTTTAATATTATTGACTAAATGCAATGTCCATAAATCATATTTCAACAATCCTTTTTCTTTTAAAAAAGAGGAATTTTTTAAATCTTTAAAATCACCGTTACAGCAAGGCATCATAATGAGATGTTCAATTATAGGATTCTCATTAAATATTCTTATTATATCATCTGCTGTCTTGCATGGATGAACGGCAATAGCAATAAATTTTTGTATTTCATAAGAATCGACCATCGACATATCAAACCAGCATTTATTAATATCTTGTTCAAAATATTTAAATCTTTTTACTTTGCCATAATGTCCGCTTCGCTTCTTTTTATCAATAGCTATTGCATTTTTAATTGGCAACATATGAATGGCCAAGATAGATGTTAAGGCATTGCCAGCGCATAAATCGATAACTTCATATTTCATTTTTTCGGCCAAAACAATGGGTTTTAGATGCTTTATAATACCCATACTTTCTGTTATTTCTTTTTCAGGTTTATGCATAGAACCAACAGCATTTAAAACATCTCCTGAGCATTTAAGACTTAAAAATCTATCCATATATTCTGACATTTTATTTCTCCTTTTCTATTATATATTATTTTATAAATTTTTTACATAGTTTTTTATTTCTTTAAATGCCCTGTTAATTCTTATTCTATTCCATTTGTTTTTTGTTAAAAATAGAGTGATACTTCTGATTGTAATATTGCCTGTTTTTGGAGTTTCTAATCTTTCAGGGCTTTCTATAATAATTCCTAAAATAAATTGGCAGTCTGTATTTAAGTTTTCTTTTAAATCTTTTTTAATTAATTCTTTTTCAATGTTTACATCTGATTCTAATCGAATTTCTTTTATCCCATCTTGTTCCTGAAAAGCTAAGTCTATTCCTAAATAAGAGATATAATTTTCTTGCGGGAAGGCCAAAACAGCACTGACCAAATCATCTTCTTTAATTTCGTTTCTGTTGTAAGTTTCCATTATTTAGCTCCTTCTTTTTATTGTTATTCTTCGTTTAATAGTTGTTTTTGGAATTTCTCCGGCAAAAGGAATGTATGAAATAGTTCCATTTTTTAGATCGAGAAATTCAATTATTTTTTCTACTACCTTTCCTTGCTCGCATCTAATATGGCAACAATCATATACCTTAGCATACGATTCCGGATTATGAATTTTTGAGCCACAATTTAATTGCTTTGTTTTTCTGATAGAATAACAAGCAGAAATTGCAACTTGCATATTTCTTTTATTACAATAAAAATAGATTGCTTTTGAAAAATCTTCACATCCTGTATTATTTATATCAATATTTTTCTTAATTATTTTGCAGTATCTTTCTCCTTGCCTATTTATCAATTCCGAATCAAAAAAATGCTTGCATAGAAAACATTTAAAAAGGCTTTGTTTTTCTTTTCTTCTTATTTTAGTCATTATAGATTCCTTTTATAGATTGTTTGTGATTTTCTTTAAAAGTTTAATTTGCCCTATGGGTTTAAGGGTACAACTATATTCGTCGCCAGTCTGAATAAACCCATCAATAATAAGAACTTCATCGCCACATATAATATTTAAATCTCCTGTATTTCTATCGAATATTAATTTAAAATCTTTCATAATTGCTCTCCTTTTATAAGTATTTATAAGTCAAAATTATTAAGCCAATAGCAACTAAAATCATTGCCCACCCAAAAATATATCCGCATAATTTTTCTGTCGATTCATTTTCCATTTCTAATTTTGTTTTTTCTCTTTGTTTATTCAATGCAATTTCCTCCCTAAATAAATAATGTATCATATCTTTTCTCCATTCAATTGTCCATTCGTACCAAACATATCCCAAAAGCCAATACATATATTTTGTAAATAAAACATAAATAATAAAAGCCGCTCCGACACTCCAAGGAATAGTCAATAATAAAATAGAAAAGATATTATAGATTGTTATTCCCTTCATTTTTTTCTCCTTATTTTAATTTACTACAATAGTCAATTATTTTTGTCCATTCTTTAATATTTAAATAAGCTCCATTTGAATTAATGCTTTTGCCAAATGCTTTCGCTAAAATTTTATCTGTTATAAAGTCTTCAATCCCTTCTCTCCAAATAGCCACTTCACAAGTATCGCTTCCATCAAAAGATTTAAATTCCTTATATCTATTTTCACAATAATGTCCAGGCCCAAATTGAGTTGAAACCGTAATTCCATTA
>Ga0265297_10008734_pt1 | contig 13387 bp, 6 predicted proteins | sample Munlanlwell13791_FD_192502 | JGI IMG/M metagenome (GOLD analysis project Ga0265297, IMG submission 192502) | Leachate microbial communities from a municipal landfill in Southern Ontario, Canada - Leachate well 137-91 | ecosystem: Engineered > Solid waste > Landfill > Unclassified | place... | reverse complement strand
GTCGTGTCCGGGCTGAACTACGGCGACCTCGACCTGCAGATGCGCGTCAATGGCGAGGTCAAGCAGCACCAACGCACCTGCGACCTCATCCACAATGTCGCCGCGATCGTCAGTTTCGCCAGCGGTCACATGACCCTGGAACCGGGTGATCTTATCTACACCGGCACGCCCGGTGAGACCACGGAGATCAAGCCCGGCGACGTCTGCGAGGTGGAAATCGAAGGCGTCGGCGTGTTGCGGAACAAAGTCGTCGCCGGGCGGTAGCCATCATTCAGCAAAGGCATCCCGATGACTCTTAATGCGTGTCATTCGCGCCGTTCGCGGTCTGCAATCAGACTGATGTTTGCGGTTGCGGTGTTGTCCGCGATGGGTTGCGTCGCCATCGCCGGAGAAACCGCCGCGGCCAGGCCCAACATTATTTTCATCCTCCTGGACAACCTCGGCTATGGCGACGTTGGCTGCTACGGTTCGAAACTCCACCGCACGCCGCATGTGGATCGCATGGCGGCGGAAGGCTTGCGGCTGACCAGCTTCTACAGCGCCAGCGGTGTTTGCACGCCGTCGCGCGCGGCGTTGATGACCGGTTGCTATCCGCTCCGCGTCAATATGCACGTCAGCGGCAGCGGCTCGCCGGTGCTGAAGGTGATGGACAAGAAAGGGTTGAACCCGTCCGAGATCACCATCGCCAAGGCGCTCAAGGGGTGCGGTTACACCACGATGTGCATCGGCAAATGGCACCTCGGCGACCAGCCGCCGTTCCTGCCGACGAAGCACGGCTTCGACCGTTTCTTTGGCATCCCTTACAGCGACGACATGACGCCGTCGAAGAACTTCCCAAATTGGCCGCCGCTGCCGTTGATGCGCCAGGGGAAAGTCATCGAAGCGCCCGTGGACCGCGATTACCTCACGAAGCGTTACACGGAGGAAACCATCCGCTTTCTCACTGAGAACAAAGACCGGCCGTTCTTTCTCTACCTGCCGCACGCGATGCCCGGCAGCACGGCGCGGCCGTTCGCCAGCCCGGCGTTTCAAGGCAAGTCCAGAAACGGCCCCTACGGTGACAGCGTCGAGGAACTCGACGAGTCCACCGGCGAAATCCTCGCCGCACTCAAGAAGCTCGGCCTCGACGAGAAGACGCTCGTGGTATGGACCTCCGACAACGGCGCGGTGCGCCGTAATCCGCCGCAGGGCAGCAACGCGCCGCTCAAGGGCTGGGGTTACGACACCTCCGAGGGTGCGATGCGGATGCCGTGTGTTGTGCGCTGGCCCGGAAAGGTTCCCGCTGGCAAGGTGTGTGACGAACTCTGCGCAATGATGGATTGGCTGCCGACGTTTGCGAAGCTGGCTGGCGGTGAACCGCCAAAGGACCGCATCATTGACGGCCACGACATCCGGCCATTGCTCTTCGGCGAGCCGGGCGCAAAATCGCCTTACGACGAGATCGGCTTCTTCTATTACATGATGGATCAGTTGCAGGCCGTGCGCGCAGGCCCGTGGAAACTCTACCTGCCGCTGGAGAACAAGCTCATGAGCCTGCGGCGAAACCAGGAGAAGGTTCCCGCGGCGCTCTACGACGTGCGCAACGACATCAGCGAGACGAAAGAGGTTTCTGCCGGGCATCCGGACGTTGTCGCACGGCTCATTGCGCTGGCCGACAAAGCCCGCGAAGACATCGGAGACCTGAATCGCCCCGGCAAAGGCCAGCGACCTGCTGGGCATTTCGAGAATCCCAAGCCGCAAATGTTGGCTGCGCCTGGCGACGGCAGGATTGTCTCCGATGGAACACTTCGGCTTCATCCCGACAACCCGCATTACTTCCTCTGGCGCGGCAAACCAACGGTGCTCATCACCTCCGCCGAGCATTACGGCGCGGTGTTGAATCTCGACTTCGATTGCGTGAAGTATCTCGACACGCTGGCCCGTGACGGCTGCAACCTCACACGCACGTTCACCGGCGGCGCTTACGTCGAGCAGTCCGGCGCGTTCAACATTGCCCGCAACACGCTCGCGCCGACACCCGACCGGTTCATTGCTCCGTGGGCGCGCAGCGGAGAGAAGTTCGACCTCAAGCGCTGGAACGACGCCTACTTCGCCCGGCTTCGCGACTTCGCGGCGCAGGCGGCCCGGTGCGGCGTGGTCATCGAGGTCAATCTCTTCTGCCCGTTCTACAAGGAAGACCAATGGCGGCTCAGCCCGTTGAACATCGCCAACAACGTCAACGGCCTCGGCGGCATCGCGCGCACCAACGTCTATACGCTCGACCGCCACGCCGGCCTGCTCGCCGTGCAGGAGCGGATGACGCGGAAGTTCGTCGAGGAACTGCGCGGCTTCGACAACATCTATTACGAGATTTGCAACGAGCCTTATTTCGGCGGCGTCACGCACGACTGGCAGCGCCGCATCGCCGACGTGATCGCCGATGCGCAGAAGGACCATCCGAACAAGAAGCTCATTGCCCAGAACATCGCCAACAAGACGGCAAAGGTGCGCGACCCGCATCCTGCCGTCTCGATTTTCAACTTCCACTACACCTATCCGCCGGTCGCCGTGGCGGAGAACTTCGCGCTCAACCGCGTCATTGGCGAGAACGAGACAGGTTTCCGCGGCACGCACGACGAGGTTTATCGTGTCGAGGCGTGGGACTTCATCATTGCGGGCGGCGGGCTGTTCAACCACCTCGACTACTCGTTCACCGTCGGCCACGAGGACGGCACGTTCGCCTATCCGGCGTCGCAGCCGGGCGGCGGCGGCGTCAAGTTTCGCCGGCAGCTTCGCGTGCTGGCCAACTTCATCAACCGCTTCGACTTCGTGAAGATGAAGCCGGCCGACAGTCTTGTGATCGCTGGCCGAAGTGATGAGGTATCGGTGCGCGTGCTGGCCGAGCCGGGCCGTCAATATGCTTTCTATGTCCACAACAGCCCGCCGCCGCGATGGAAGCACAAGACGAAGCTGAACACGGGCGACTTTCAGGTAAACCTGACACTGGAAGCTCCGGCAGGGAACTATCGTGCGGAGTGGATCGAGCCGGTTTCCGGCAAAGTGCTGCGGACCGAGATGAAGGTCCACGCCGGCGGCGCACTCGCGCTGCCGTCGCCGCGTTACGCTCAAGACGTGGCGTTGTGGCTCACGGCGGCGGCCCGGCCCTGAGTTGCGGTTCCGGTGCGCATGAAGCGGAAACAACCGGCGGTAGTCATCCCGTTCGGAAAAACAGACTGGCAACCCACGCCGGGTTTGCGATGATGCGCCGGACGAACACCATGAAAACCAAACCGCGTCATTATTTCTTCCTTGTTGCCGTGGCACTGCTGGCGTCCATCGGCATCTCTCTCGCAGCCGAGAAACGACCGAACGTCCTCTTCGTCCTCTGCGATGATCTGCGTTGGGATTGCCTCGGCTGCGCCGGCCATCCGTGCCTGAAGACGCCGAACATCGACCGGCTTGCCGCCGAGGGCGTGCGATTCCAGAACGCGTTTTGCACCACGTCGCTTTGCTCGCCAAGCCGGGCTTCGATTCTCAGCGGCGTTTACGCGCACCGTCACGGCGTCGTGAACAACTTCACCGAGTATCCGACCAGCTTCGTCAGTTTTCCGATGCGCCTTCAGGCCGCCGGTTACGACACCGCCTACATCGGCAAATGGCACATGGGTGAGGACAACGACGCACCGCGGCCCGGCTTCAACTGGTTCGTGACGCACAAGGGGCAGGGGAAGTATTTCGACACCGAATTCTGCATCAACGGCCTGCGCCGCGAGACGCCGAAGGGCTACTATACGCACGTCGTCACTGACATGGCGCTCGACTGGCTCAAGCGGCCGCACGACGGTAAACCGTGGATGCTCATGCTCGGTCATAAGGCGCCGCATAGTTTTTATTTCCCGGAATCGAAGTACTCCAACGCCTTCGCCAGCGTGGAGGTGAAGTATCCCGACACGGCGTTCCACCTCGACGGCCAGCCGGCGTGGATCAAGGAGCGGCTCTATACTTGGCACGGCATCTATGGACCGCTGTTTGAGTGGCGGAAACAGTTTCCCGACGACCGTCCGGAGGCGGTGAAGGACTTCGCCGCCATGACACGCGCCTACTGGGCCACGATCCTCTCGGTGGATGATAGCGTCGGCCGCCTCGCGCAATTCCTCCGGGACAGCGGCCAGCTCGACAACACGCTTGTTGTCTTCATGGGCGACAACGGCCTGCTCAACGGCGAGCATGGCATGGTGGACAAACGCACGATGCATGAGCCGAGCATTCGCATCCCGCTCATCGCGCGCTATCCGAAGTCGCTGCCGCCGAACCGCGTCGTCCAGCAACAAACGCTGACCGTGGACGTCGCGCCGAGCATCTTGGAACTTTGCGGCGCGCCGCCGCTGAAGAACATCCACGGGCGGTCGTGGGTGAAACTGGTTCGCGACGGAGACCCGGCGTGGCGCAAGTCGTGGTTCTACGAATACAACTACGAGAAACAATTTCCCTACACGCCAAACGTCCGCGGCGTCCGCGCCGACGGCTGGAAATACATCCATTACCCACACGGCGACGGCGCTCCTGATCGCCACATGGCGGAACTCTACAACCTGGCGAACGATCCCGACGAACGCCACAACCTCATCGCCGACCCCGCGAGCGCGAAGAAGCTCAAAGAGCTTCAAGCCGAACTCGTGCGCCTGATGAAGGCAACCAGTCTCACCCCGAAGACCGACAAGATGCCGCTCGACGAAGGCGTCAAGCAGCAGTTGCCCGACCAGAAGATTCGGTGAGCGTTCCTTTTGTTCTGCTGCTTCGCTAGGGCAGAGGATCGTAAAGCAAGCGCAAGCGCGAGAACGGTTCTCTGCGGCACGGCACCAAGCCGATTCTTCAGGATGACTGGTCGTGTGCTTCAGCTTCGCTTTCCGCTTTCATTCGCTGCCCCTCTGATGCCGCCACCGACCACAGAATAGCCGCCGTGTGTTTCATCATATCCAACGGTTATAGGATTCGGTGGAAATCGCCAGCCTGCGCTGTCGGCGAGCTCACCTGAATATCCCATGCAAGAACGCCGCCACCGCGGCCAACCTTCCGCCTGCGGCCATCACTCCCATGAAAAGTAGCCGCAGAAGCTGGTGTGGTCTGCAATGGGGAAAATCGAATAAGAAATAGTCTGGTAACGATAGTTACAGCCGCCTTATTTTCCACAGGAATCCATCTTCCTTGCCGGCACGAGCGTAATGCCACCAGCGAGGTCAAAGGAACCTTCCAATCCGTTACAGGAATTGCACATAGGGACGATTTGACTGCCAGTTACGTTTGGATTGGAAACATGTGCCCCAAGTGTCGGCGAATCCATACAGTCCTTAACAGAGCAAGTTGTCGGCCAATACTCGCCTGAGTGTCTTAGCCAGTGATCTTTCCACGTCCCACAGGGACAGTTCTTTTCCGCTGTTCCAGACACATTGAACCATCCGCTTGCAGTGATGCTCATTGTTCCTCCTTTGTGTTCATGCGTTCCTAACGACCTATTTATTTCTTCAGTCCGAACTTTCTGAGAAATGCTTCAATCGTCTCGGTTACTCGTTCCGCCTTTGTAACTACACCAAGGTTCATTGGGCGTTTAATTGTTACATATTGCTCTAGGGCCGTTGGAACTTCACGAGAAAGGACGCGTCCTTCGTCAGTGATTTCAAGAGCTGCCGTGATGACGCCGACAAATCGCCACCGAATCTCGGTCGGATTCGTAGTTCCGCTTTCGTCGATATGAGTTTCGATCATAACAGGGCTTCCGCTCGATCCGGGAAATACGGCAGCATCAATCAAGAACACCTTTTGCCCTTCGAAATCAATTCCGACAGGCGACGCAGTGTAACCACGCCGCACGAGAGGCAGATTGTGTTTTGTGTCGAACACGCCAAGTGGATATCCAAAAAACGCAACCTGTTCGTTCGCCCGCATGTGTTCGGCGTAAGCCGCAGTCATTTCGAACTCCTTCCCCAATGGTCGAACGTAAAAACCGGTTAGTTGCTTGATCTGGGTTAGAAGAGGCCACAGCGGCATTATCGCAATGTCGACGCTTTGGTCCGGGTGTCCAAAGAAACAGCCTGATAGGCCTCTGAGAGATACGGACTCATGCGTATCAAAATCAGGTTTGCCACCCGTGTTTTTGACGAATGTCAGTTTTGCGCGATCAACACCTTTAACCACGTGCTTATTCGTCACCAAGAACATAGCGACTTGGTTCGTTCCCAAATCGTAACGGTAAACGAAAGCCGTGCCGGATACGGTTGTTGCTGAGTTTGTGTATGAGCCTTGAATGCGAACGGTTGAGAACAGCATCTGCTGATCAAAGTGTATTTGACGGATGGTTGCGAATGATAGCGCGTTTGTAGCCGCGATGCTTACGATCTGCGAAGCGTCCGTTATTTTGGCTGAAATGGCAGTTGAAGTATTTGTTGGCGTAGCTTGTGAGTATGTGACGTATCCCCAAATGAACGCGGATAAGATGATTGCAGAGATGATTCTCAATTCGCGAAAGCTATGTGTCTTCATACAATCGGTTAGACGTTGAATCAGGCAAAATGCTCTCTCGAAATATTCGTTCAATGCAATTTGCGGAAAGACCAATCTGAATAGATGTCTCGGCGTGCGTTTACTCCTGCCGAGACGATGATTGTTCGTTTACGGACCATCTTCATCGCTTGGTCGTTCCTGGGGCTTTGGCCAGCGGCGACGTTGGCGGCCACGCGGAACCAGTAGCGGCTGCAGCTCGTCAAGTTGCTCGCGGTGAAGTTGCTCTTGGTCGGCAGACCGATCTGCCGCCAGTTGCTCTCGCTGAGCGGGTCGGGGCAGACTTGCACGATGTAGTTCTTCGCGCCGCACACTGGGTCCCACATGAGATCCATTGTGGCTGGCAGATCGCCCATCGTCTTCAACTCGGATTGACTCCACCGGTTCAGCATAACATCTAGCAGACACGGTTTCCTTGTTTCCCAATTGCCGGCCCCTCCGCCGGTACAACGGGCGCAGACTGCGCTTGCAGGCCTGTCGATGCAAGTCAGAAAAAAGGGCTTTTGATATTCTACTTATTCTAGAGTGTGCTTCCTCGGGAAAAAGGGAAGAGTACTTTTTGAATACACTCTGCAGCAGCCTTTCGCGCCTACACGGGCGCAGCCGCTGTGCGTCACCGCCGAGTTGAGTGATTGAATCCCGTTGGGATTCGTTCTGTATCCGCGGCTCCGCTGCCAAACACATGGAACAACAAAACGTCCGTTAAGGCGGCAGGAGTTTCGGCAGGTTGCGGGAGGACGCCGGGTATGTTATGGAGAGCGCACGATTTCAAAAAGGTTCTGGCGGCTTGTGACTGCAACCGCACGCTGCCAATCGATACAACGTAATCTCATCATGAACATACCGACAAAATCGCTGCACCTTTTCTCGCCTCTCACTATCAAGAGCGTCACGCTTCGCAACCGCATCGGCGTGTCGCCGATGTGCCAATACAGCGCCACGGACGGGATGATGAACGACTGGCACTTGGTGCATCTCGGCGCGCGGGCGGTGGGCGGCGCAGGCCTGGTGATCGTCGAGGCGACGGGCGTGGAGCCGCGCGCGCGCATCTCGCCGGCGGACGCCGGACTTTGGGACGACCGGCAGATCGAGCCGCTGGCGCGTATCAACCGTTTCCTCAAACAACACGGCGCCGTGCCGGGCATCCAACTGGCGCACGCCGGCCGCAAGGCCAGCACTGCGCCGCCGTGGCAGGACGGCGGCCGTTCGCTCGCCGACGCGGAAGGTGGCTGGGAATCCGTCGGGCCGAGCGCGGTGGCGTTTGGCGCGGAGATCAGCCGCGCGCCGCGCGAGATGACGGTGGCGGATATCCGCACGGTGCAGGCGGCTTTTCGCGCGGCGACGGTGCGGGCGTTGAACGCCGGCTGCGAGTGGCTGGAACTGCACGCCGCTCACGGCTATTTGCTGCACGAGTTTTACTCACCGCTCTCGAACAAGCGGAGTGACAATTACGGCGGCAGCTTTGAGAACCGCATCCGGTTCGTCATCGAGACGGCGCGCACGATGCGGCAGGTCTGGCCCGACCGGTTGCCCTTCACGACGCGGCTTTCCTGCACAGATTGGGTGGAAGGTGGTTGGACGCTGGAGGAGTCGGTGGAGTTGGCCAAGCGGTTGAAGGCCGAGGGCGTGGATTTGATTGATTGCAGCTCGGGGTTCAACGCGCCGGATATTTCCACCGTCCCGTTCGGCGCAAGTTTCCAAGTGCCGTTCGCTGAGCGCATCCGCAGGGAAGCGGGCATCCTGACGGCAACTGTCGGCTACATCACCAACGCAATGCAGGCGGACGCCATCATCCGCAACGGCCAAGCCGACCTCGTGCTGCTGGCGCGCGAGTTGTTGCGCAATCCTTACTGGCCTCTCGAAGCCGCGCGGATTGTCCGCCAGCGGAAAGTGCTGCCGCCGCCGGTCCAGTATAGCCGCGCGATTGAATAACTCTCCGAGCGCCATCCGTGTGGCGAGATACGCGAGTGGTGAATCCCGTTGGGATCAGTCCTGCGTCCGCAGCTTCACCTTCGATGCCTTTCGTGGCTCGACGGAGCATCATCCGCCGTTGCCACGCAAGCGAGAAGTCGGTCTTCTCAAACCGGGTTATCGCTGGGCGACGGTTGAGTTTTCCTGATCCTCGATGATGACGCGGAAGCCGACGTTGTATGGACGCTGCCAGTTGGGGACGGCGAGGCGGAATCCGGAGCGCGCGAACTTGGGCCTCTCATACCAGGAACCACCGCGAACCACTTTGTTGCCGGTGAGGCTGACGTCGTTGGCGCCGGCCCCGGCGTTGTAAGGATAGGAGCGGAAGTTGGTGAGGGTCCATTCGCGGACGTTGCCGTGCATGTTCTTCAGACCCCAACGATTGGCGGCAAAGGCGTCCACGTCGGCCAGCATCAGGGCGCCGTCGCTGAAGCGTTCTTCCTTGGGGATGAAGTCCCAGAACTTGTCGGCGTTCTTGATCGGCTTCGGGTCAATGCCGCTGACGGCCATTTCGCAGAGCGTTTTGTCGCCGAGGTTTTCGAGTTTGGAGAAGTCGGTGTCGAGGGCCCCGTAGTTCATGGCAGTGTCGGTGCCGGCGCGGCAGGCCCATTCCCATTGTGCCTCGGAGGGCAGGGTGACGCGCTTGCCGGTCTTTTGCGCAAGCCACTTGCAGAATTGCATCGCGCCGTCCCACGAAACGCGAATGACCGGGAACTTCGGGTCGTCCATCGGGTAGCCGGGGTTGACCTGGTCCTTGTAGTGGCGGTCGTAGTGAGCGTTCTTGTGCGTGGGGTTGAACGCCTGATATTGCGCGAGGGAAACTTCGGTGACGCCCATCCAGAACGGCTTGGTGACGCGCACGGCGGCGGCAGGCGATTCGTCGGGGAAACCGTTGACGTCGCCCATGACGAACTCGCCAGCGGGGATGCGCTTGAATTTCATCGTGAGGCCGCCGCCGAGATCGAGGGTCAGTTCAGTGTTGCCGAGCGCAGCCTGCATTTGCGCGGCCTTATCAGCGCCGAACGGCCAGCCGGCGACCTTGGCGGACGCGGGCCGCGCCGGTTCCGGGGCGGGCGGGACGAATGCGAGACGGTTGGTGTAGGTGACCGGGATCGCCTCGATGTCTTCGTCCACGTTGGAGTAGAGCTTCTTCATCTCGTAGCGGCGCTTCTCGAAATCCTTCGGTATCTCTCGTGCTTCGTGCCACGTGCCGTAGCAGGGGACATTGAGATCAACCCACGTAATGATGCGATCCCAAGCCTCGGCATCGAGTTTGACGTTGTGATGTCCCTTCTGGAGCATCTGCACGAGCTCGCTGGTGTTGGCGTGGAACTCCAGCGGCGTCAGCAGATGGTAGTCGCCCTCGGGACCGTTGCGGCGCACGAACGGATGCAGCGCCATATACGACACGGGCAGCGGCGTGCCGCTGGTGGTGCGAACGATGTTGGTGTCGGCGAAGTTCGGTTGTGTGGCGACCTTGCCGTCATGGCAGCCAACGCAATACCTGTCGAGCACGGGTTGCACCTCGCGAGCGAACGAGAAGCCGCGCTTTGGTCCACGCCACGGCGTCGGGACGGAGGCGGTGCCGCGGGCGGCATCGCTATGCTTGAGGGTGAGGGAGTAGTTCTGCGGCTCATGGCAACCGGTGCAGGAGATGCGCTCACCTGGCACGCCAACGAACCAGCTCCGCATGTGTTGGAGCGCCTTGCCCTCGGCGTCGAGCGGTTGGGCGACGACGGGGATGTTGGCGGGAATCTCGAAATATGCGGAACCGTCGGGCTGGACCGGCACGGTGCCAATGATGCGCCGCACATCCCACGGGCCTTCCATGCCGATGAAATAATGACCGCCCATGTTCCGATAGGAATACTCATATTGGAAGAGACGCAGCGACTTGACCGTGCCCTGCGGGACACCCGCCAGGCCGGGGCCGGCGTAGATGTTTTGCACGGAAACAGTGGCGGTCTTTTTCGACAGGTCCACCCTGTCGGGAATGATTGGTGGCACCGCGGTCTTGCGCAGGGGAACCGGCTCCAACATCGCCTGGCCCGGCTGTTCCTTGAGCAGGATCATGTTGTCGAAGATGTCCACGAGATAAACGCCCCAGTTCGCCCGCGGATCGGGCTTGCAGGAGACGAGGAACTGTTTGTCGCTCAGCGGGAATGGATGCAGGAACTTCGGCCACGAGTCGTTCACGAGGCCGTCCTTGATGATCGGCTCGACCACCTTGCCGTAGCCGGGGATTCGTTGCACCGCACCGACACCTTCCTGACGACCCTTGGCGGCGTTGAAGAGGACCAGTTCGCCGGCGCGCGCGACACCGTGATGGCCGGAGACGACGGCGCAGAACATGGAGGGCTTGCCCGGGATGGGTTTGGCATAGAACATCGCGTTGGGCCAGTAGCTGTTGCTGCCGTAGAACTCCTGCTGGGCGGTGCCATCAGGGTTCATGTGCATCATGATGCGGCTGAAGTAATGCGCGGAGTCGGTGTATTCCCAGCGCAGATACATCACGCGGCCGTCCTCCATCATGGTGGGATACCAGTCGTTGTCCTGGTCGTAACAGAGGCGGCGGACGTTCTTGCCATCGGCGTCCATGATGTGGAGGTTCGCGACGTAATCGCTGCCGCCGACGCACGGCACGCCTTGGAACGTGCTGCTGCTATCGAAGATGATGCGGCCGTCGGGCAGATACATGCCGTCGTAGTTGTCTATGTCGTTGTATTCGCCGATCGACACCTGCCGCAAACCACTGCCATTGAGCTTCGTCTCGAAAACCTGCCAGCGATCGTTGGAGCCGATGGACGAGAAGAGGATGCGCTCACCGTCGAAATGAAGCCGCATGTCGCCGACGAAGACGTCGCACTGTGGTTTGTAGATGCGCTGGAGAGGGGCGTTCTTTTCGCGAATGGACATCGTGGCGATTTCGTTGACCGTGGCGGGCTTGACGCTGGAGTTGCCCTGCCAGTTTGAGGGCAGACAGAGCCGGCCACCATCGCGCTTGATCAGCAGGATTTTGTCGAAATCAAACACCGGGTTGTTGAGGATCAACGCCTCGCGTTGCAGGCTGTCGCAGCGCGTACCGAAGTCCATGATGACCTTGTCGTCATTGTCCGCCAGAGCCTTCTGGATGGCCGGCATCTCCTTCTCGATGGCGTCGAGCCGCGCGAGATAGGCCGCGCCGTTCTTGTATTTGTCGGGATAAGCCTTCGCCAGGTCCTCGATGGCGAGCCGGAGCGCCTTCGTGTTGACCGACTTCAACAAAGCCGTGGCGTCTTCGAGCGCCCTGGCCTTGCGCGCGACGGAGAGGAACAGGTCGAGCCACGCGGGGTCGGAGGAGGCGGTCTTGTTCTTCGTCAACTCGTCGAGACGCGCGCTTTCAGCCGTGGCGGCCTTCAATTTCCTGAGCATCGAGCCGATCACGCCGCGTTCGTGCCCGGGATTCGCGTCGTCAATGAACCACCGCGGATAGCCGGAAAAATACGCCGTGAAGAACATGTTTTCCTCGCTGAACTTGGCGTCGAGCTTTGCCAGTTCCGTCGAGACGACCGGACCGGTGAAGTAGAAGAAGCTGCTGGTTTCCTTGGCGCAGTGGATGCGGATAAGCAACTCGTTTTTCCCTTTGACGAGGTCGAGAGTGACTTTTTCGCGCGCGCTCGCCGGCTTTTCTTGTGCCAGAACCTGTTTCTGGTTCAGCCACACTGTGAGGCAGTCTGCGCTGCCCAATTCCACAACGAGTTTTGCCGGTTCCTTGGCGGTGAGAGCACGGTAGGCGTAGACGGAGTTGTTGGCGCTGCCTTTCACTTCCATGCTCTGGCCATCCGTCCAGTTCATGCGATTCCAGCGCGACTTTTTTCCGCCGGCAATCTTCTCCTTCAGATCGACGCTCACGTCTGGCTCAAGCTTGGCGTTGGGATTCTTCTTTCTGGGCCGCATCGGTTCCGTGGAATACCAGTCGCCTTCCTCGATGCCCTTGCGCACGGCCATGACTTGCTGGCGAAGGTTGTGGAGGGCCTTGTTCCATTCTGACGACGCCGGCTGCGCCGCCTCGCTGGACGGTGCCAACGCGCACCCGCTAACCGCAACCGTTGCTGCCAGAACTGCTCTCAAGCAAGTAGTCATCTTCATAGTTCGATTCCTGCGCAGAAAAAAGCACGACATGATTTCCAAGAAACCACCGTCAAGGCGAGCGAAAACCGCTGCGACCTTGGTAGGAATAAAGCAGTGACGGAGGGGAGTAACAAGCCACTTGTCATTCCAGCGGCTGTGAGGCGACCTTGGCGATCCATTGGCGGGCGAACTCCGCGCTGGGAACGCCCACGTCGAGCACGGTGTTGGCCAGGAAGATCATCTCGTGAATGCGCCCGGCCTTCAGCCACTTGAGGCCCAACTCGCACTGATGCTGCATCAACTCCAGCGGCACCGGACGGGCGTTGTGGTAGTCCCAGATATAAAGGCCCAGCGCGATCCGCGCCTTCTTCGGTGCGATCTTCTCCAATGCCGCCATGTTCTCTTCCAGCGCCGCCAGTTCGTCGGAGTTCCACGTCCAGAGTGTCAGCACGTCGAACAAATCCAGGAACTCCGCCAACGGCGGCTCGCAGCCGCGAAACGCCGGCGAGGTCGTCTTTTTTGGCGGCGTGATCTCGTGGGTGTAAAGCGTGATCCAGATGTCCATCGGCCGCTTGACGGACTTCAATTGCTCACGCGCCTTTTTCAATTCATCGGGTTGGAGCGCCGGGCGGCCCGCCACAATGCCGTCGGGTCGTTTCTTGGTGTCGATGATGAAGTCGTCGAGATAGATGCCGCCGATGTTCGGGAATTTCTTCGCGAGTTGAATCACGGGATACAGTTCGCCCATGCCTCCCTTGCCACCGCTGCCCAC
>Ga0265297_10008733_pt1 | contig 13387 bp, 11 predicted proteins | sample Munlanlwell13791_FD_192502 | JGI IMG/M metagenome (GOLD analysis project Ga0265297, IMG submission 192502) | Leachate microbial communities from a municipal landfill in Southern Ontario, Canada - Leachate well 137-91 | ecosystem: Engineered > Solid waste > Landfill > Unclassified | place... | reverse complement strand
CCGGGGACCTTTATCCCACGAACCAGCTCGCCTGGAAGTAATCTTATTAGGGATGCAAGGACTGGGCAAACCAGGAGTGCACCAGTGCCAGATAGCTTATGTAGGCCTTCCCAGAAACATAATCGGTGGTCAGGGCCATATGGGCATGTTTGAGAATCTCAGCAAAAATTCTGCCGGAAAAAGGCTACTAAAACCCCACCAGACCACCCCCACCGCCTGGGGAAAACAACTTATCCCCAAGACATTAATTGAACAAGCTATTAAAAATCCTCCGGTACATTTCTGGGGTACCGGAGCCCATGAAATACCCGTGCCAGACCAATTTGTAAAGTACACCTACCCTATTCCTAAAGAAAAGGGTGGTACCGAATTCCACATGATGTGGACCGATACTCCCTGTCGCACCACATGCTGGAACTGTGGTAATGATGTCGCCGAAGCCACCAGAGACCCCAAGATAGAGTGTATTGTAGCTCAACATCCCTGGCTTGAGAATGATACGCTATTCGCCGATATCATCCTGCCGAGTAACACCACTCTAGAGGTCAACGATATTATGCCTTGCATCAGGCAAGGCGACAGTTTTCAAAGCATATTGCTCATGAAACAGGCTATCAACCCCATAGGAGAATCAAAGAGCGATTACGAAGCCGTTTGTGAGGTAGCCAAGAAACTCAACAAATATGAGGAGGTAACAGAAGGAAAAACTGTAGAAGAATTTCAGAAAATCATATTTGACAGCATGGGATTAGATAGTCTGACCAGTTGGAAAGAATTCCAGGAAAAAGAGTATTACGTTGTGCCCGTTGCCAAGGACTGGGAGAAAGACCCGGCAGGCTTCTTTAATTTCTATAAGGACCCAAAGGCTAACCCCTTGCCTACTCCCACAGGTAAACTGGAGTTCTATTCCGAGAGTCTGGCCAAGCATTTCCCCACCGATACAGAAAGACCACCCATCCCTAAATGGGTTGAAAAGAGCGAGATGCACGATGAGAGAATCTCCAGTAAAAGAGCGCTGGCCTATCCTCTTTTGTTAATGTCAAACCATGGCAGATGGAGGGTTCATGCCCAATGCGACGATATTACATGGTCCAGAGAAGTTATGACCTGTAAAATCAAGGGGTTCGACGGATACATGTATGAGCCTGTGTGGCTGCACCCTTCTGAAGCGGAAAAAAGAGGCATAAAGACCGGAGACATAGTCAAGGTATACAACGAGAGAGGCGGAGTTCTCGGCGGAGCGCTTGTCTGGGAAAGACTAATGCCAGGTGTCGCTTACATGGATCACGGAGCTAGAGTCGACTATATAATACCTGGCAAGCTTGATCGAGGCGGAGCAATTAATACCATCGCACCTGAGGGATTAGTCTCCAAGCATTGTGCAGGTCAAGCCACCAGTGGGTATCTTGTCGATGTAGAAAGAGTAACCCCAGACCAGATGGACGAATGGAAAAAACAATACCCTGATTCATTTCAAAAAGAGTACGATCCAGCCTCAGGCTTGCGCTTCAACGGCTGGGTTATTGAATAAGGCACGTAAAAAATAAAAGCTGAGACATACCCAGAGAATTGTAAACAACCAGGACTGCCTATGAAAAATAAGGTAGCAATACATTTCACATTGCTACCTCAAATTAGCCTGTATCCGAATCAGAGCAGTATCAATTGGGTATAAAGATTAGTCATCATATCTCTGGTATTTCTTCAACAAGCGACAAAAAGCTATTTAACCTTACACCAATATATAACCAAATGCCTTCTTACTTATGATCCTCCTGGGATTCGCCGGTTCGGGTTCCACTTTTTCACGCAGCCGGTGAATTAGCTGGTCGATCGTAGCATCGGATATGGCTGAAGAGTCCTTACTTTCAGGCCACACTGCTTCAATTATCTCGTCTCGCGAGCATACATTTCCAGCATTTTTATAAAGGAATAGCAGCAGTTCATACTCCTTTTTGGACAATTTCTTTTGCTCACCATCTATCAGCACTTCCTTTTTACCCTCGTCGATACTCAGCCACGATACTTTAACTATTTTGCCATGCTTTCCCGGTGGTACGTCTTTAATATGAATAATGCTGGTGTCTTCGGATTCCTTAAAAACCAGCAATATGCGCGCTGAAGCACCGTCCAATCCAAGGCCAATTCTGCTATTATGCTTGAGTTCATATAAATTGTTGGCAATCACCCTATCATCATTCAGCATTGTGCCATTGGTACTGCCGAGATCCCTCATCCAATAGTTATCATCATTCATCAAGATTTCCACATGCCGTCTGGAAACAACCTCATCATTCAATTCGATATCCGGTTTATTCAGCGAAGTACGGCGACCTATTACAACAACAGGTTTATTTAAAGAAAATGTTTTACCAACATCCTCAGCATCACCTTTCTTCATAATTAAAAAAGCCAAGAGTAACCTCCAACCGTATAGAGTCTATATTTGTTCATTGAAGTATAATAGATGCATTATAATCTTTTTAGTAAACAATGAGTTTGTCAGACTCATATTAGGTATTTGTCAGATATCTGTCAAGCAATGTACTTAATAATTAATTAGACTTTTGTAGAAGCAACAGATAAGTAAAGATAATGGCAAAACAACTGAAAATACTATGTCGAGCATGTGGCACAGAGAATGATGTCAACCAAGAAATATGCCAGCGATGCGGGTCGTCGATTGCAACTTTAGAGTCAGACAATTACGAAAGTAAGATCATTTGCCCGAGATGCCAGAACGCAAACAATGCTGGCAGTTTCTTCTGTTACAACTGCGGTAAATATTTCGCCGACACAGAGGAGCTAAAAACGGGTTGGAGAACGAATAAAAGGGGACGTGGCACAACTTCCTGCACCCTGCCAAAAGCTAAGGTAATTATGCCGGGCGGCTCTGAAATCATCCTCACAGGTGATCCTGTATTTATAGAGCGCAGCGATTTCGATAATACACTACCTCATGACATATTGATGTGCATTTCAAGACAACATATTTTAATTACTTATGAAAGAGGCAAATACTTCTTGAAGGACTACGGGCGCGATGGCAAGGGTAGTACCAATCATACAAAGCTTAACGGCACTGATATATATAGTAAAAGAAAGAAAGCTCTCAAAGATGGCGATAAGATCGAACTGGCGGGACAGCCAGAACTTACCATAACTTTCAGGTTGCAGCAAGACTCGTAGTGAAGAATAAAAATGAAAGAATACCGATTGGAAACAGGTTATAGCTGGGACAAAGGTCTTTCAAGAGAGATCAACGAAGATAGCATACTTTGCACTAAGTTCGACATCATGACGCACATGGGAATAATATCCGCCGGCTTATTTGCAGTTGCAGATGGAATGGGAGGACACAGTTCTGGTGAAATTGCCAGCGATATTGCCATCAGAAGTCTTCAGACAGCATGTATCCCAGCACTAGTTGCACGATGTCCCACTCCACTACCACACCTCTCCATCATGGCTGCTGCCTTTAATGAGGCTAACAACAACATACTGAACTCCGCCAGTGAAGGTGAGTCGAGAGGCATGGGTACCACCCTTACTGCTGCGCTTGTAATCGGCGAGGATATGTATGTAGCTCATATAGGTGACTCCAGATGCTACGTAATCAATTCCTGGGATACCATCCAGATCACAAAAGACCACTCCATCGTCCAACAGCTTGTGGATACAGGAACTATCACTGCAGAACAGGCAAGAAATCACCCACGCAGGAATGAGATAACACGTGTTCTTGGTTATCAGGGTGAAGCTACCCCGGACTTACATCACATAAAACTGTACGCGGGTGATAATATCCTGCTCTGTTCCGACGGGCTTCACAGCCTACTGCCTTCGAATAAGATGGTCGAGATAGTCTTAGGTTCTGCCAGCCCTGCTCAGGCCTGCATTGACCTTACCGATCAGGCTAATCTATTGGGAGGGCCAGACAATATATCAGTGGTAATAATAAAACCAGGTAATCTTCCATCCTGGCAGGCGGTGGTCGCCGCTCAGACCAGCATAAGGAAAATATAATGTGGGATACAAATTCTATCTTTATACTAATGGCAGTGATCTACATAGCCCTGGGTCTAACTATCGGTATATTTATCCGCATCAGAAAGCGTAAACGCAGCGGTTCACGCCCAGAACAAAAGAAGGCAGCTCAGATGCCCAGCGCCATGGATAATAATAACACCTACATGGTTAATAGTCGTTATGAACTGAGGCTACCGCCTCACAAACAAGGTGGAATGGCAACTATATGGCTCGCAGTTGAGCGCAAAACGGGTAAGCCGTGCATTATCAAGACACCACGCAGAGGTACTATGATGGATAACGTGTACCTGGACAAGCTCATGCTAGAAGCCAGCTATTTAAAAAAACTAAAACACCCTAACATAGTAAAATATTTCGATGACTTCCACTATAGAGGTGAATTTCATCTTGTCATTGAGTATTTGAATGGGGAAACTTTATTGACATCATCGCCGAGATCACCCTTTGCAGAACAACAGGTCATGGGCTGGGCCTATCAATTGCTAGATGCTCTTTCCTATATACACGCCAATGGCATAGTTCACAGAGATATTAATCCCAAGAACATAATGCTGTGCAGCGACGGTACTATCAAGTTAATCGATTTTGGCACGGCGAAAAACTTGAACAATGGCGATAAAGATAAGGAAAAACATGACCCTTTCACCCAGATTACAAACAGAGGCTTCGACATACCCGAGCTATTTATAGGTGGAGAAAGTAACCAGCGATGCGACCTATGTGGTCTGGCACAGACCTGTATATATTTACTCACGCTTAATCAGCCGAACGCGATTTGCTCAGACTTGATTAAATCCAACTGGCCACGTTCTTACAGCGAAGCCAAAACCATTGCCGATTACCTTACTTCCAATGGCATATCAAATCGTACGGCGAAGTGTCTGGCACAAGGCATTTTGTTTTCACCGGACAAAAGGTTCGCCAACGTAGACGCCATGAGAGCTGCATTGTCATCAGCAGATGGTTACCTACTGAAACCGATGGAGGTCTCGCTGAAGAAATGAAAAACAGACTGCTGTTCCTTGTTCTTACGGTGGTCTTAAGCATCTTTGCAGTGTTGCTGTGTCAGACAACAAACAGCGAGGCAACCGGCGCACCATCAGATAATACCACAATACCAAATTTCAATATCGACGATCAGGCTCAGGATGAAATCAAGCCGCTGGTACACTATGTACTGTTAGAACCCTCAGCCCAGTCCGATAATACAACGCCCAATGTTATCACGAAGTTTATCGGAGTATCCGAGCGGGAAAACTTCCAGGTTACTGCAGATGAAAACTGGTACCTAGACGTGGATGTCAATCTCCCAGGATGGCTTTATATCTACGAATACTTTCCAGCCAGCGCTAATGTAGAAGGGAAATGGATAGCTTACAAATGGCAATTGCTGCAAAGCGGGGTCTGGAGGCTTGGCCCATTCATCCCCGGCGATGATGAACTGGAGGGACAACATATATGCAGAACCTGGTTCTATAGTGAAGGCCAGTGGGCCAGAGAAAACCCTGATGCCGAACAAAATAACCTTATCTACTGGACATACTCCAGAGGCCAGCCAGCAGAACAGCCTTCTATCGAAATATCACCACAACCAACACCCACTCCTGTAAAAGAAGCCACCTTATCAGACCAGTTACAAAGACTTATCGACGAACCCCTGACACTAATAATCGGCCCTCCGGTATTGGTCATTATCATCCTGTTCGGACTTTACATGTTCTGGAGATACCGCAGGCAGAAGAAAAATCAGGATAGTTTACTGCTTGATAAGGCAGAACTTGAACATTCATCCCCGACATTACCATCAGGCATCACCAGAGCAAAAATAGCACTGCCCAACGGCATGGAAATTCAGCTTACCGACAGCAAAGCCATAGGACGGGGTAACCTTGCCAGAGCGCTGGGGCTGGATGAACTCGGGCTGATTTCAAGACGACACTTCGAGATTAAATATGATAGCGAACAGTTCTATATTGAGGACCTCGATAGTGCCAATGGCACTATGTTAAACGGTACCGATATCAGCGGCAAAGGTGCAGTCATCCTCAACAACGATGACGTCATAGAACCGGCCAATACAATACGCTTAAAGTTTCACATTCTTTAAACCCCGGTAAAGGCTAACCCCACCAAACTACTTTCCCCACAATCTGCATTTTGTCAGGAATCTGTCAGGAATCTGTCAGCATAGAGTCAAGCAGCCCACTCCGATTATGCGTATAGTTAACCTTGAAAATAACCATTATATTCAGGAGTTGACTATAAAACATGAAAAAGATATTAATGGCAATTCTAACGATTATCCTGTCTCTATCGGCCATCGTTACTGTAGCCTCACCTGCCTATGCCTATGACTATCCATCCCCACCAGCAAGCCCCGACATGTCATGGCAACCTCCGTACTGGGGAGAAATGAGTATGGATCCCCTGGTGGGAGTAGAAATATATCACCAAACCTGGCCTACTCTGCAAATCCCATACCCGTCTGCGGTTGCTCCGGGAATTCCGAGCTCTATAATCAATGCCTATCTTGTTAACAACTACGGGCAGATTCTGACTAACCTGTACCGCAACGGGGAATGTTATCTAATTGCGTCTTTTAACGGCCCGGGCTATTTCTATCTATGGGAATATTATCCCTATGGCACCGCCCCTTACGGACACTGGCTCTGTTACCGATGGTATTGCCCCAACGCCGGCATCTGGAGGATCGGGCCGTTCACTGCCGAACCAGCAGACCCGGCTGGTAAATACACCTGGAAGATGTGGTTTCTTTCCGGGGTTTCCTGTTCAACACGCTTAATGAGCTTTAATTTCATCAGGGACTATTATCCACCGGACATACCGGAACCAATGCCAAGTCCAAATTATTTACCGACTGTTGAATCATTCAGTGTTAACAAATCATCGATTGAAGAAGGAGAAACAGCAATACTGACCTGGACAACCACAAATGCTAATAGCGTGACCATATCGCCAGGTATTGGAACAGTCGCCGCTTCCGGTTCCACATCGGTAACTCCCACTTCCACCACCGCATATACATTGGTAGCGGAAAACAGGTTGGGTAACACTGCATCATCAACTACAACCATAACCGTTATGCCCAGGGTAGCTCCTGAAATCAACATCGACAAAGCCTCGATACAGAAAGGACAGTCAACATTCCTATCCTGGAATGCACCGGGAGCGCTCTATGTATCAATCGATAATCTTGGTAATGTAAGCACAAACGGCACAATGCAAATATCGCCAGAGAAGACTACTACTTATACCCTCACAGCCAGTTATACTGACGGTACATCACAATCTGCATTCGTAACGATTAATGTAGAGGAATTGCCATATCTGCTCTGGGGGCTTATATTCCTGTTGATAGTAGCAGTCATTTTGATTGCTCTCCTGGTTGTCAGAAAAAGATCCAAATCTCACTCTGCACCGGAGGCAAAGACTCAAGCAGCTTACACAACCAAACAATCCGAAGCAACAAATTACTCGGATAACTTACCGGCAACCACTCCAGTTATGGTAGACGCCTCAGCTAAACTCGTCATGCCGAACGGGAAGGATATACTACTGGCAGGTAATGCCAGATCACTGGGACGGAATGATTTTGAAAAATTCATGCTTCCTGATGATATCCCTTACATATCAAGGCAGCATATCAATATATGGTATGAAGATGGCCAATACTATGTCGAAGATCGTGGCAGCACCAACGGCACTAAAATCAACGGCATCAATATTAAGAGTACTGGGCGAAACTCGCTTAATGACGGCGATGTAATTGAGATTGCCGGCAAATTGAGTATCACATTCAAAGAAAATATATAAGGAGGTACAATGAAACTAAGAAAAACAATCCCCATCCTGGCAGCAGCATTATTAATATGCTCTGCACTATTATTCCAGGTCGCACCTGTATCAGCCGCCACAACAGACGTGACGAATGAACAGAGTCTGTCACCGCAGCTCCCTCCACCCCCTCCGCCTCCTCCACCTACACCACCAATTCCTCCACCCCCACCTACTCCTCCCATTCCACCACCACCAACGTGGTATTATCCTAAATATCCAACATATCCATATCCCTATACCTGGAAATATCCTTACGCTTGCCCTAACGTGGTAATAATTCAGCAACCTCAAAAACCACCCATCTGTTGTACTCCGGTAATCTGCTCTTTTACCGCCAATCCGAGCTGTGTTAACCAGTGTCAGACCGTTGTACTGAACTGGAACGTAAGCAATGCATATACAGTTACCATATCTCCCGGGATTGGTTCTGTATCAAACTCAGGCTCGTACAGCGTAACCCCCTGTTGCACAACTACTTATACGCTAACTGCTACCAATAGCGCCGGCAGTGTAAGCGCCAGCACCACAGTGACCGTTGCTCACTACGTTGCCACTTCCAGCACCAGCGTAGATACACAGGTAACCATCACTGAAAGCACTGCTGCTTCAAGCACAAGCAGCATATCTACCATGGGATTGGGCAACATATGGAACAATCCGCCGCTGCTCATTGCCCTGCTGATTATTCTGCTGGCGGCAGCAACAGCAGCAATCGTAGTTCTTGCCAGGAAAAAACCAGCGCTGGCTCACGCCGGGCAGCGTGCCGGAGGTACACTGGCAGGATATTTGCCCTGGTCTCACCCTACATCAGATGCAACTGCAACTCCCAAAACCATGCCCGTTAGTGCAGATGGTGCAGCGAAATTCATATTACCTGATGGAGAACAGATGCCTATCTCGGAAAGGGGTGGGATTCTGGGAAGAGATGATTTCCGATCCCTTTTGATGCCAGGCAAAACCAACCTGATTTCCAGAGAACATATAAGAATATACTCTGAAAATGGCAAGTACTATATCGAGGACCTCAATAGTACCAATGGTACCAAGGTTAACTGGTCTACCATAAACGGTAAAGGCAAAATCTTATTAAGCGATGGCGATGTTATCGTACTTGCTGACGTGCTAATTCTAATCTTCAAAACTTAAAAACATTGAGAGCCAGCATCCGATTCCTCCACAGGTGCTGGCTCTTGTGTTTATCTTGACGATTCAAACTACATCTGAGGTGCCTTAAATTTATGGAGCCAGCGAAGGGATTCGAATCCCCGACCAGCGGTTTACGAATTACGAAGCTGAAGTCCCACCTAATGACGCCAGATAGCATCAAGTGTCGTTTAGTCTACCATCAAATCGTTGTTTGTATCTAGACATACTTTTTTGTGCCATACCATAACGCTGTGTTTGTTAGCAAAAATGTTTGCAAATTTTGAACAGGCTCCTACATAATTCTCACCCTAAAAAAAGATGTGAATCTCCAACCCGTCCCAAAAGAAAATTTGACGAACATTTTGTTTCATATGGTTTTATGTAAGTAATAAAAAAACTCATGATTTTTATCATCACATGTACGCTTAGCTTGCCCCCCGGGTAAACTACAGGGGTAAACCATAGTGGTATACGTTATAGTAAACAACATGGTAAACAATACCAACCACTTTCGCAGTTGAACAATTTGGTCTTTTGTTGGATAGATAGATCGCGAACATAGTATATTACGTGTAACTACTTGTTACTCTTCACTACGTAGTGCCAGTACCAAAGTTATTAGTGCTCTCTTTACCTCAAGTTTCAATTTTTTATCTGCCTTAATTGCTGGTATGGTATCAGTAATGATTCCCTCTTTACCTGTGACCAAGTAATCAATGCTAACCCCTAACTCTTCAGCAATTGTGGCTAAGGAAGCAACAGATGGCGATCTTTTATCCTGTTCTATCGCGGAAACATGCTGAGACGTAAGCCCGAGTGCTTGAGCAAGTTCTTGCTGAGTTACTTTCATAGATTGTCTTCGTTCTCTAATCCTCTTGCCGAGTGTCATATGTTGCTCTCCATGTTATTTCTTATTTGTTGATGTTATGTTGTGAAGCGTAGCAACAAATAGTTTACGTGAGCAAACATACAACTATAAGTTGACATTTGAAGCGGACAGGGTCTATTATGGATTTATGAACGTTATTAGGAACTTCCCGAACATGATTAAGAGAGTAAGGAGAAAATTAAAAATGGCTAACTCAAAAGAATCACAAAGGCACTTTGGCACACATCATTGCCCGAAGTGTAAAACATTGGTTACTCCTCAACAGAAACGATGTCCCAATTGTGGCGGAACTTAATAACCAGAAACGAATACCACATGATATAATAGGTTGGAATTTGTTGAATGTGTGAAAAGATAGAAACATTGTATAGTATGCTACTGGCTAGAAAGTTCGAAATGTTTCATACTGGAGTGAATTATCAATGACTGATGGCTCCATGAGCGAATATGCCCACAAGAGATTGAATTCTCTGAAAGCAAAAATAATCAGGCTCATTCCAGGTTATGGGCATTACCGCATAGAGGAAGACCTGAGAGAATGGGATCGAGCAGTGCGCGATGAGGCTCTGCTGTTACTAAAACAAGCAGAGAAGGAGGTTGAGAGAGTTTTTCAATATTATGTTCCTGGCCGGGATATGGATAGAATCAGGTTGCTGAACGAAGGAAGGAAAGACATTCGCTCAACCAGAGAGACCATAAGGACATCAGCATATGGCTTCTGGCCGAGCTTTAGTGCGCTCAAGATAAACGAAAAGGCACTTATTGCCGTATTAGATATTGATGAGGATATTCTCACAGAGAGCCGAAAGCTTGCTGATGACCTGCTACAAAGGGCAGATTGCTTGGTTGCGATGCTGGGCGAGCAAGATATAAACACGAACCTTACAGAATTTGTGACTGCTGTGCGAGGGCAGTCTTAAAAACATCGCGTCTCTAATTTCCAAAAGGTCTCAATGGCTTAGAACAGGCATCTTGGGCACTTCGTGATGGATCCTCACATTACCCGAGCCTTAATCTATGACCAACTGCAAGGAATATCAAGCCAGTATTATTGCACCTTCTGACGGAATGTTCAGGTCAAAAGCGGATGATAATTTTCCCTAGTATGCATTTTACACATCTACAAAATTTCCTGTAAACACACAACAGGCTATTGTGCGATTGCAAACAATGTAGACGATTGTTTAATATATCTTCTATCTAAAGTGGATGTTCGCTCGTAGTTTATATTAAATGAGAACACAATAACACTTGTTCACCTCACTCCTCTAATTCAGACTTGCTCGGCGATAGGCTATACAAATTCAGCCACATGAATATTGAAAGCATAGATATGAAATTGGAACAAGGCCTCAATTTGTTTTAGGTTATGGGATTATCGATGTTTATAAAGTATGAATCTTCCAGTGACAACTTTAGAGTCGTGGTTTGCATATCACCTCTTTCACTTTAAAGTCGAAGAAATGATGCGCTGGCTCCGCTTTCACTACAATTGCTGTATCAACCCCACCAGTTTGTCCAACACCTGCAATAGCTATAACCTCTTCATCATTTCGCACCACACCGGCGTCAGCTGCCATGACCGAAATTTCGCAGGCTACTTTCATGCCTTGCCCAAAGATACGGAGTGTGCTTGCAATAATATCTCCCACAACATAGGTCGCAGGGGCCCGAATAATATCCCCCTGACGCATAGATCTGGAAAGTCCGCCAAAGGCATGGGCAGCGGTAATCACCGGAATATTATTGCTCTGCATTATCTTCATTCTTTCTTCAGTGAATTCCTGAACATTAGGTTGTTTAAAGCCTGTGCTGGTCCGTACTATTATCAGCCTAATGCCTTTAAAGACTTCTATCGCCTTCACCGCAGTTCTACCGGTAGTAGATGCCACAAGTACTGTCTTTATCCCTACCTGTTGGGCTCTGTCTTTAGCAAGGTGGAGCGTCTGATCAGTATTTTCAATGCCGGGATTCTCAAAGTAAACTGTTTTTGCTTCTATCAAGGTTTAAACTCCCTTCAAATTTAGTTTATGATAAATATTATACTAAAGAAAAATATGACTAAAAACTATTATGGCATTATAATCACCATGCTTATAAAGCCTATAGTAATTTCTTCTTTACCTCAACTTCGCTACTTATTTTTGTAAATTAAGGTTAAAATCAATGGTCTGATGGAATAAGCTCAATTAGCTATATATTGTTAGACCTTGGATTAGTTTCCACCATAAAATAAACCACAGCTATCCATACAACTGCTAGCCCAATAAGAATAATTAGAGTTAAGTTAAATGTCCCGCTAATATCCAGCATATATCCAGCTAACCATGGGCCAATAAGTCCTCCTAGATATCCAATTGATAGCATCATTCCACTTGCCTTTCCAACAGATTCTGTTGATACTATTTCAGCTGGAAGAGCGAGTACCAATGAAAATGTGCCACCCAAAGCTATACCAATCAAAATCATTATAAGCCAGAAAAACGGTATTGTAGCATATATCGTACTTACTGACATTAATATCATTATAATTGCAGATGATAGTAAAAAAAGTTTTTTAGTATGGAATTTATATGATATCCAAGGGACTAAAAATGCAGTAGGAATTGTCACCCACCCCATTAACGAGGTTAACACCCCTGCTAAATCAAGAGATGCCCCTTTCTGTGATAATAGCGCAGGAGACCACCCCGCCCATGTATAAAACTGAAAATTAATAATAAAAAGAGTTATTGTTACCAACCATAGACTTTTGTTTTTCCATACTTGATCAGACGATCTTTGTCCTATAGATACCTGTTTATCTTTATTGTTGATTTTAATGGGTTCTTTAACGATAAGCCACCATAATATGGCAGCTATGATTGCTGGTATACTCCATACATATAAAATACCCTGGAAATTGCCAACTAAGGGGAAAATTATTGGAAGGGTAATAGCCAAACTAAGAGATATAGCCGTATTCATTCCACTGGAATATATACCTGTAGCTAAGCCAACTTGCTCAGTTGGGAACCAGGCACTTATGAATTTGGGAAGATTTGGAAATATCAGAGCATACCCAATTCCAAATAAAGCTGTGAAGACCAAAAGCATCTCATAGCTTTCTGAAAAACCTCGAGCAATACTTCCTATTATCACCAAAATAGCACCAGTTCCTGCTGCTTTCCGAATACCAATCCTGTCGGCGAGAATTCCGCTGGGTATGGCAATTGCAGCCAATATGATAATTGGAAGAGAGAACAGCAAGCCCATTTGTGCATGGGTCGTATTGAGCGTTTCCCTAATAATGTTTTCAATCGGCGGGATACAAAATATAGGGGCATACATGGCAAAGGATAATACCCAAACAATACTTAGAAGAAACCATTGGCTTGGAACCCACTTTTTCCTTGGCATATACTTTGCTAATCCATTTATTTTACTGTACACGAGCTAATAATA
>Ga0265297_10008732_pt1 | contig 13387 bp, 13 predicted proteins | sample Munlanlwell13791_FD_192502 | JGI IMG/M metagenome (GOLD analysis project Ga0265297, IMG submission 192502) | Leachate microbial communities from a municipal landfill in Southern Ontario, Canada - Leachate well 137-91 | ecosystem: Engineered > Solid waste > Landfill > Unclassified | place... | reverse complement strand
GGTAGTTATATAATTCTTCATTTAAAATCAATCTCCTTATTTTCTGTCTCGCAAGAGACAAGCTTTAGTGCCATAGCGGCCAGCGAAGCCAAAGGGATGCATTCCTTTGGCGTTCAAATCATTAAAAGTCAAACCCGCCGGTTTCACCTTTGGACATACTTTCAAAGACACTTCGCACATATTTTGAGCGAACTTCGCATCCGACGCACTCAGGACAGCTATAGCAGCTCTCAAGCTCATGACGCTGCTGACACTCGCGCATCGCTAATGCCGCCTCATCGAGCTTTGCTTCGAATACGTCATTATTGTCCGGCATAGACACTCAAAACCTCATCGACTTCACTTACAGAGCCAAAAAAGCATGGGCTGGTATCGTGAACATGCGCAGCTGTTTTTTCCAAAACACGACATTTCCCGTCAATTGCTTTTCCCCCGGCTAGCTCAAAGATAAACGCAAAAGGGAATACTTCAAACAGCATCCGCAATTTCCCCTCCGGTTTATCGGCCGCACCCGGATAACTGAACAGTCCGCCCCCCTTGAGAAGGATCTGGTGAAGATCGGGAACCATTCCGCCTGAATAGCGCAAACGGTATCCCCGCGCGAAAAAACTGTCAATCATCGCCTTATGGTACGGTGCCCAAAATTGCTGCGTTCCGCCGGGAGCGTTGATTTTCCCTTGTTCGCTTAGATGGATATGTTTGACAAACTCAAACTCTCCCGCCTGTAGCAGGTATAGCGATACTTTTTCTTCGTAAGCAAAAACCAATTCGACACGCGGCCCGTACACGACATAACACGAAGCGATCATTTTGTCACCGCTAAACTCACCTTCATAGATGCCGAAGATCGAACCGACGCTAAGATTGACATCGACGAGGGATGAACCGTCTAACGGATCAAAGGCGATATAGTAGTGACCATTCGGGTTTAACACCATCGGATGTTCTTTCTCTTCACTCGCTATCGTGTGTATCCCCTCAACACGGCTGAGTTCCTCTTCGATAATCAGATCGCTTTGGATATCGAGCTGCAGCTGGGTCTCCCCCGAGCTGTTTTGTTCTTGTGAATAACCGATATCTTTGACATCAATCGCGTGTTTGATCCGCATTGCGCTTTTTTGTATCGCTTCTAAAATCGGGTTCATTCCATTACCTTTGCGTGAGTTAAAATCCATTCGATTACCTGATCGGCGTTGTTGAGATCAAGCACATCGATCCCGGATGGGAGATCATAGTCATTGAGATTGATGCTTTCGTCAATCGCCAAAGCATTCATGTACGGAAAATAATCCGTATCGATTTGATTTCTGAAAATACTGATACGCGGGAGAGGGAGGTTTTTAAGTCCCTCTACGAGAAGTACATCAAAATGACCGAACAGGCTGACGATCTCATCGAGCTCTTTATGCCGCTGCGAAAAAAAAGTTGTCCGGGTAGGGGAGGTGACGATGACTTCCGCACCTGTATCGCTGAACTTGTAGCTGTCCTTTCCCGGGACGTCAAATTGTGCTTTGTCTTTCGGATCGTTCTTGACAATCGCAACCTCAAGAGAGTGTTCATGGATCAACCTGCGAGCCACTTTGAGGATCAAAGTGGTTTTGCCGCTGTTGGAGGGACCGGTAAAGGCTACCGCTAAACGTTTTTTCAAAAAATAGTACCTCTTGTAAAATTAGAGATATTATAGTCAACTATCATTGAAAATTGGTTAAGGCGAGTTAACGTATAATGACGAATATAGGATAAATAAGGATTATTATGCGTTTTTCATTGATTGCTTTAACCGCTTTGCTCAGCTTTAGCGGATGTTCACAAAAAGGGGCATTCGACCTTTTTAAAATGGATAAAGCGCAGGAACGCGCCATCGAAGAACTTCGTATCGGGACAATCGTCATGTCATTCGAGACAAAAGCGATTTTTTCGTCCCTTTATTTAAATAAAATCAATCCCGAAACATACAATGGCGGTGAATATTTCATCGCCTCTTTCTATTTTGCGAATGACAACCGATTGATCAAGCAACTCAACATCGAAGACTACGGCTATCATCTGACATTAAACGGCAAAAGTCCCACTCTTGTCGAGCCGCTGAGCGAAACTGATCTGCGCCGCAGATTGATGCCGATCCGAAATGATTGGAACCGCTATTACCTTATTCGCTTTGACCCAGTACCGGAATCTGCTTTAACGCTTCGGCTCGAAAATAATCAGACTGGCTCGGTTGTATTAAATTATCAAAAAGAGAACTGATTTTTATCTCTTCTCCCAATATCTTTTTATACATCACATAGTTGGCAAGGACACGTTTTCCATACTCTCTGTTCTCATCGTTCCCCATAAGTTCCATACTTAAAAACGGCTCATAAGGGCCGGGCAGAAAACGCCCCCCTTCCGTCAAAAGGCGTTTTGTCGATCCCAGCCCCGCATTATAACCGTACGCGACTAGAATGGGATTGTAAAGTTTATCGGTCAGATGTTTGAGATGGGCAACCGAATAGGCGATGCTGTATTGCGGTTTGAGCATATCGAAATAAGAAGTCGGCTTAAGCGGAAGGACTTTGCTGATAGTATCCACGTTAAACGGCATGATCTGCATCAATCCAAGTGCGAATGATCGAGAAATCAATCCCGGAACGAAGCGTGTCTCTTGACGCATAAGAGCATAAAGAAGCGCTTTTTGATCATTTGACATAGTATTCATATATTGGTCATATGCCATCGTAAAATTATGGATATACGGCTCATACGCCCGTTCCAGGACATACCCTTGAATCCCTACCGATTCATTCCCGTCACACCGTTCTATGACGTTTACGAGCGTATCGCGTGTCGATGCGCTGATCTCTTGGTAAAATTCACGCCACTCAAAAGGATCTTCCCCTTTGATACTTGCCTCGTTTTGCGTTGTCGGCAAGGTTGTAAAATAGTTCTCCGTCGGGATATCGAGTATTTCACGGGCGTAAAGAACGTACATATTGATATCGAGACTGTGAGCCAATTCGTCCAGATAGAGCGGATCTTTTGTAATCTGGTACATCCAAAAAACGGTCTTGTCATGATCTATTGGAGCATGAAAACGATCTTTTGCCACCTTAAGGTGATCCAGTGCGATCAAAAGCTTTCCGTATTTGATTGCGTTCATCGCCAAGAAAAAATGGGTTTGCGGATCATAATGGCCGCCGCTCAAATCGCTTAGAGATTCTTGGAGCTTATCCATTTTAGGATCGGTGACGGTTAAAGAGACAAAAAATCCAAAGCCATTTATCTGGCTAAGTGCTGACATCACCTCAGGGGTGACGGAATGGTTAAAGTTTTCATACCGGAACAGGGTACCCGCTTGGCGAAAAAGGATCAATTCATTCGATAGATTCTCCGTCGAAGTCAAAAAGCTCTCTTGATTCATTGCCCGGAGCCATTCGGTGTTCCCGAATTGGTTGTTTAGCCGTGATGCGATCATCTCCCGTTCTTCAGGTTTCAATCCCGTCGCTTTTGCGGGAGTGAGGGCAAGCATCAAACAATCGTTTTGTTCGATCAATGGAAGATTACAGGCTTGTTCTGCCATGCAAGCAACGGTATATTTGATTTCCGGCTCGTCGGTTTTAGCAGCATAGTCGAACAGAAATCGCTCATTGACATTTTTGACTTGATAAAAAGCTTCATTCGCTTGCGATGCATTGATCTCTTGATGTAAAAACTGCCATATCAGAAAATTTTTTGCTCTGGATGCAGGTTTGTCATTTATCTCATCCAAAGTGACAGCGAATAGATTCACTGCCAATAGCGCCGAAAGTACGATCGTACGTTTCACGACAGAACCACAGCATTGATGACATTCACCAGAATCACGTCGATGACCTGCAAGAGGACGATCAAAATGAGCGGTGCGAGATCGAGGCCGTTAAATACGGTCGGAAACATCCGTCGGATCAACGCATATGCCGGTTCGGTCAAACGGTAGATGATCTGAACGATCGGATTATACGGATCGGGACGTACCCATGAGAGGAGGGCACCGATAATGACAATCCAGATATACACGGTAAGTAATGAGTGAACGATCCCGCCCAGTCCTGATACGATGGAGCCCATCATTTTGTCACCTCTTTTAGATAATTTTTAAGATGCGTATACAAATCATTCAATTCCGGTCCGTGTTCTGCACCGCCGATAAGAATTCGAAGTGGCTTGAAAAGGTTTTTCCCTTTTAAGCCGCTATGCTCCATCAAATACCCTTTATACGATTCATAATCGTCAAAATGGGGAGCTTTCAGAGTCAGATCGCGCAGTATGGCGAACCCTTCTTTATACTCGTCAGGGACGACTTTAGGGGAAAAAATGGCACCGATTTTGGTCCGTAACTCGGTAAGAGTACTCGCCTCTTCCAAAAAGACCTTTGCCAATTGCCCGATCTCGGCATCGGCAAACCCTACATAGCGTGAAAGCTCTTTCGGATCCAACCCTTTGAGATGTTCGCGGTTGATAAATTTGAGTTTATCGATGTCGAAGCGGGCAGGGGCTTTGGAAATAGCGGAGAGGTCAAACCACTTGATGGCCTCTTTCAGAGAAAAAATTTCGGTAGGGGTTTTATTTCCCATAAGGATTAAATAGTTTGTGATGGCTTCGGGAAGATACCCTTCTTCTAAGAGCCATTTGACACTGGAGGCATCATCACGTTTTGACATTTTTTTCCCTTCAACACCCAGAATAATGGGCAGATGGGCGTATTCGACTTTTTTGTCATACCCTAGGGCTTCGTGAATTGCGATCTGTTTAGGGGTATTGCTCAGGTGATCTTCCCCCCGAATGATCAACGAAACATCGGCGAGCATATCATCGACGGCACATGCGAAATTGTACGTAGGATATTTATCGGCCCGCATCAGGATAAAACTGTCAATATCATCCGGTGCGAATGTACTTTGACCTTTTATGATGTCGGTAACGGTGATCGGATGGGCAGGTTTTTTGAGGCGGATGGTAAACGGTGCTTCATTATCGATTACCTCTTCGGGAGCAAGATTTTCGCATGCGCCGTCATAGCGGTAGGCAATCTTCCCCTCTTTGGCAGCTTCGCGTTTGGTATCGAGCATTTCCGGAGGGCAAAAGCAGTTAAACGCTTTTTTGTCCTGAAGCAATTGGATCGCCATCGCACGGTGATAACGGAGATTATTGCTTTGGAGCTGCTGCTCTTGGTATTCGATGCCGAACAGGGCTAATATCTCAAATATCTCTTTTTCTTTACCGGGAATATTGCGCTCTTTATCGGTATCTTCGATACGGATGAGAAGAGGCTCTTCGCGTTGAACGGATAATATGTAGTTAAATAGTGCGACGCGGAGATTGCCGATATGCATATCTCCCGTCGGGCTGGGGGCAAAACGGAGCATTAAAATTCCTAATTTTTTTGAGATTTTAGCAGAAACTGTGTTTACCCCAGCTTTGAAGACCTTTAAGGGGAGAATTCTTTTCTATTGGATATAATCATTATTATTATTTTACAACAGCAGGCATTATAGTGTCCATTCAAAAAATTACAAAGTTTGCCAAACATTTTGACCTCTTGATTCTTCATGAAAATAATCTTCCTCTTCCCTTTTCGGAAACGGCCAAAGAGATTTTTAATAAAGTACTGTTCCACCCGTTGGATCAAAAAATTGAAAAACCGTTACATTGCCATTTACTCATTATATGCGGATCGTCGGATGCGATGAATACATCCTCGTTACGAGCCGCATTATCATCTATCCAGCGTCACGAAACGATTATTCTGACTCCGGATACTTCCGACATTAACGTCTTCAAAACAGCATTGTCAATCCGCTCTCTCAGCGTCAGTACTATCGCACAGAACGAAGCTGCTTTTATTGATGAGATGGGAAAAACATTGCCGCACGTTATCAAAAAACACAACGAATCGCTTTCCGAAGGGCACCATCGTTTTATCGCCGAACACCCCAATTATTTCTTTTGCATCCATAAAGGGGGAAGAAGCGTCTATGCCAACGATTCGCTAAAACGCCATTTCGGCGTCACGACATTGCGTGATCTTGACCTCTATATCGATAGAAGCGAAATCGGAAACATTCTAAAAATTCCCGGCTCAAATCAAAAAGTCATTCCTAAAATAGTTGACTCGAATGACGATTGGACGGAGTATATGGTCCATACGCATCCGCTCAAAGACGGAGAGACTCTCATCGGAATGTTTCCATTAAAGATATCTTTGCAAGCCGCTGAAAAAAGATTACTTAACCGGATGAGTTTTATTGAGCTTCTCAAGGATGCTTTTGTCATCCACAATGCCGAAAAAGAGTCCATCCCCATTGTTATGATTCACATCGAAAACAGCGAAAAGATCATTGAACAAAACGGTGAAAACACCTACAATGACCTGTGTAAAGAGATACTTGTTCTCGCTCAAACCCATTTCGGTCATGAAGCCGATATCGCGCAATGGTATAAAGATGTCTACACCGTGATCTCACCGGGGACCCAAATGGAAGATCTAAAACACAGCCTTGAACAATTTCATAAAGATGTTACCGCTAATATCGCGATTGAACAGGCTGTCCCCGTCCTTGACTCTTTTGTAATCGACATGCGCGGAGTTGACCTCAATAAAGCAATCGCGATCATCGATCACATCCATCAAAAAAACCTTTTGTCTGCGGATCTATCGAATCTCGTCTATCATGAGATTTCGGCTACGCGCCATGATCATCTCGACGATACAGATCAGGCCATCCATTATTTGGAAAAATTGATGCTCAGCAAATCACCGGTCAAGCTTCTGAACTTTTACAAAGGGATACGGATCAGTACTTCGGGACGTCTCGCCAAGCTCTCGGATGGATTGATTTATGTCGCGATCGAAAAACTTCAGGGTTATGCGATGAAACTTGAACAAAATACGGTCATCCAGGCGGCGAATCTCCCCTACGATCTTCATGCAAATGTAAAGATCGTCGACGTCAGCAAGAAAATAGCCGTATTGTTCGATTTCCAGCCCCTTAAAGCTTCGGCCAACAATCGTCAATATACCCGTATTCAAAGCGACCATCGGATGCATGTCACCGTGACATCCCCTAAAAGTGTCATGGCGGGTACGATTTTAGATATTTCGATCAAATCAATAGCCTGCAAAGTCAGCAGCGTAAAAACTCCGCCCGAGATCGGAACATCGGTTGTACTTCAGTTTAATCTGCCTCAGGTCAAAGGGGATGAAGTGATGGTTGCTATGAACGTCTCTGGGAAAATACAGTACGTGCAAAAAGATGACGAATACACAAAGGTGGTCGTCGTCCTTGAACTGGAAGAACCGTACGAGAGCTATCTTATCGAATATATCTATCACCGCCAGCAAGCGCTGATCAACGAGATCAAAATGATTGCCAATAAATTTTAGCGGCAACATACCATTCGTCTGAGTATTATACTTTATGGCTCAGCGCTTCAATGTGAGAGCTGTTCCCCAAAACTACCAGAATGTCTCCGGATTCCAGTATGTCGTCTTTTTCAAAAGAGGTATACCAGATCCCCTGATGCTTATATGCGATCGGTTTAACTTCATATTCGGACTCGAAAACAGGGGAGAGGATCGAGGTTCCGACCCAGAAAGAGGGGACGGTCAGTTTGGCTATTTTCATGGTAATGGAGAGGTCAATCGTCTCGTAATGCATGTTTTTGACCATTTTTTTGACGATTTTTTTAGCCGATTCCATCTCCGGATAAATCACTTTAGCCGCCCCTAATTTAGAGAGGATCTGACCGTGGACCGTCGTTATCGCTTTTGCCACAACGGTTTCGACTCCAAGCTCTTTGAGTGCCATTACGGTCAGAATACTCGATTCGATATCTTCTCCGATACTCACGACAGCGACATTGACCTGACCCACTCCCGCTTCCCTGAGTGCTCGTATATCCGTTGAATCCATGATGATAGCATCATGGACATATTCGTTGATATCGCGAATTTTTTCTTCATCGTTATCGACGGCGATGACACTCACCCCCTGCTGTGCCAAACCTTTTGCCACATGAAAGCCAAATTTTCCTAAACCGAGAACAGCATATGATTCCATCAGATGACTACCTTTCCTTCTGCGTATTTAATACGGCTCTGCACCGCTTTTCCGACAATAACAACGGTAAAGGCAAAGACCCCGACACGTCCCATCAGCATCAAGACAATAATATTAAGCTTGCCCCAGTCGCTGAAGAGGGCACTGTAGCTTAACACCCCGCCATTGCCCGTCGAGACGCCTACCGTCCCGAATGCCGAAGTCGTTTCGAATAAAATCCGTAAAAACGGCAACCGCTCCACTTCGCTAAGGATGATCGTTGAGATAACGACATAAATGGACGCCATGAAAATAAATGCATACGCTTTATTGATTTGATACGATGAGATCGAACGCCGGAATACATGGGCATGGGTACTCCCCCGCAGAGTGTACCATACCCCGATCAATGCCAACGCGACCGCAGTGGTTTTGATCCCCCCCGCAGTACCGCCCGGGCTCCCCCCCGTCATCATGAAAAAGGTGCCGAAAAAAAGATTGGAGTCGGTCAGAGTAGAAAAATCGATCGTATTAAAGCCTGCCGTCCGGTAATTCACCGAGGCAAACCATGCAGCCAAAATTTTCTCATACGTCCCCATCGGACCGAATGACTTAGGGTTATTCCACTCCATAGACAAAAGCAGCGCCATCCCCAATACGATCAAAAGTGCTGACATGATCAAAACGATTTTCGTATGGGTAGAGAGCCGCAAAACCCGTCCGCGGTTGTAGTGATACAGTTCGAGAAGAACCAGATATCCAAGTCCACCCAGGATGATTAATCCCGGTATCGTCAGGTTGATGACCAAATCACTCCGGTATCCCATCAAATTATCGCGAAAGAGGGAAAATCCGGCATTATTAAATGCAGAAACGGCATGAAATAATCCAAACCATGCCGCACGCTCCAACGGCATATCGGCCCAGAATCGAAGGGTCAAAACAATCATACCAATAAATTCAATGATAAAGATTGTCGAAAAGACGATTTTTAAAAACCGCACCAATCCGTCCATTCCCGGGTAATTGAGCGATTCTTGCAGTATCAGCCGATCTCGGTGTCCGATTTTTTGACGGCGCATGACAGCCAAAAATGTGACCGCGGTCATATACCCAAGCCCGCCGATCTGAATAAGCAGTAAAATGATCACATGCCCGTAAGGGGTAAAATCAACCGGCGTGTCTTTAACGATAAGACCTGTCACACATACGGCTGAAGTGGACGTAAACAGGGCATCTATAAATCGTAACTCGCCGTTGTGAGCAAACGGCAAAGAGAGCAGAACAGCACCAAAAAGGGTCAGAGCAATAAAACTGTACAGAATTATCTTGATTTCACGAGTATGCGTAGGAGATCCTTAAAACACTGATAATAATAATTAAAGAAATCTTACGCCTGACTTACTTAATAACTACTTTATAAGTACGGTAGAGTAAGTGAAAGCAACATATTTAAATAAATACAAAAATTATAACAATTTTGAAAGAATAGGGGAGTAAAAACAGAGGTTTAAACGATAAAAGAAGAAGTTAAATGGTGACTCCAAGGGGATTTGAACCCCTATGACCAGAATGAAAATCTGAAATCCTAACCATTAGATGATGGAGCCACTTTAAAACTAAAAAGCAGGCTTGTAACCTGAGCCGAAATTATAATGACGAAATGCTGAAAAAAAGCTAAAAGTGAATTCGATTTATATAATTAACATTCCCGCAAAAGCGGGAAGGGCGGTTGCAACGAAATACTACTCGTTGTAGAATGAACGCAATGCTCGGATAATAACCGCATTTTTGGAGATACTCTCTGCTTTTGCGTTTTCGTCGACAAGCTCGTATACGTCAAGCGGCAATGAGATAGAGAATGTTTTTGTTTCGATCTTTTTACGTTTAGCAACAAGACTTGTAATATTTTGAAGCATTTCGAGTATTTTTTTCGTATCGATAGGCTTTTGGATAAAGCTGTTGACTCCTACTTCAATTGATTCAGAGATTTTCTGAATATCGTTGCTTGCAGAGATAACGATAATGATTTGAGAAGGGTTAATCGCACGAATTCTGCGAGCCAACTCAATACCGTCTATTTCTGGCATTATAATATCTATGAAGATAATATCCGGATTTACTTTTTCATACATTCGCAAAGCTTCAGCACCATTATATGCAGAGGTGACATCAGCAAAAAAGTTTTTAAACGTAGAACTTAGTAGATCATTGGCTACCACTTCATCTTCGACAACCATAGCGGTGAGTTTTTTGGTTTGTTCAGTAAGTTGGATTAAATCAACATTGGATGACATCTTGGGACTCCTTGTATAGTTTCAATGACATGTTAAAAAATGTCATTGTGTTTAATTGTTGTAATTATAGATAATATTTTTTAGCATATCCTTAAATAAAACGACTTCTCTATAAAATTTAATATAAACCGTTATTGTGAGAAAGTAAAAAAAACTTTATCAATACTGTTTAAATTGCTCAAGCCATTCGATATTGGATTCATTGGTGTGCTCTTGCTGCCGCAGAAGTGATTCAATGATACGTAAAAGGGTCTCTCTGTCCATAAACGAGAGTAGTTTCGGATCGATATGGGTAGCCTTTAGACCGTCATAACGGTTTAGAAGTGCTTCGATATCGGCTATAAGTTGTTCTTTTGTTGATTCCATGTGAAAAGTATACCAGCAACACAAAAATATATCAATTGGTTAACATAATGTATATTCTATTTAAATTAACAATTATACGGATAATCGTATATCCTTCTTTAATATAAAAAAGTTTTGTAAGGCTTTTTGGTGTTATAATATTTATATTTGTTTCAAATGATAAGGATTACCCGTGAAACTCTCCATCAAAGCACGTCTATTATTTGTCAATGCCATTGCACTTCTCGGTATTACGATTGCGTTGATAATCGCCATATCCGGGTTTACATCTCAGGAACAAGAGCTTGTCAACAAATCACAATCTGCTGTTGATTCCGTAGATCTGGCCCGTTCGGCTCAGGTCTCTTTTAAAAAGCAGGTACAAGAGTGGAAAAACATCCTTTTACGCGGGGAGAATCCTGAAAAATTTGACAAATATCTCAAAGGCTTTACAAAAGAAGAAGAAGATGTACAACAAAAACTGCACCGGCTTCAACAGATCAGCAGTGACCCTGCCCTGCAAACCAAAATTGAGCAATTTTTACAAACGCATAAAATCATGGGTGAAAAATACCGTGAAGGGTTAAAAGAGTATAAATACGCATCTACCGATAAATATAAAGTCGGCGATAAAGCCGTCAGCGGAATCGATCGAAAACCAACCGACGATCTGGACAATATAGTCGACGAAGTGCATACGAATTTTTTAGAAAACTACAAAATGATAGAACATGCTCGCAGCCAGCTCACATGGATCATTATAATCTCCGCAGTGATTGTCATTCTCGTCGTAACGGTGCTGATATGGACCGTTACCCGATCCATTCTCAGGTCCGTCGAAAATATGTCTTCAATCGCTGCATTTGCAAAATCGATCCGTCTGGGACACGGTGATCTGACCAAGCGCATCCCTTTGCAAGGCAATGATGAATTGACAAAGATCACAGACGCCATGAACCTCTTTATAGAAGCAACCCACTACATCGTATCTCAGACGAAGGAATCCGTTGAGTCCAATGCTGCATTGGCGATACAACTCTCCAATACCGCGCAGGGGATCAGCGAGAGAATCCATAACGAAGCGGAAATCGCCGAGAAAACCGCCGATGGGGCCACACAAGTCAGTGATAATATCCGTCAATCGTCCCATTCAACTATCGAGAGTCAGCATATCGCACAGGAGGCCAATCAAACTCTCCAAAACGCTCAAAAAGAGATACGGGGCATGAACGATATGTTGCAGCAAAGTGCAGCCGTTGAAAATGAATTTTTAGGACGGCTGCATACCTTGACCGAAGAGGCACAGCGCGTAAAAGACGTCCTCTCCATTATCGGTGACATTGCCGATCAGACAAACCTTTTAGCACTGAATGCTGCGATCGAAGCGGCTCGAGCCGGTGAACACGGGAGAGGATTTGCGGTTGTAGCCGATGAAGTACGCAAATTGGCGGAACGGACACAAAACAGTCTTATCGAAACCAACATCACTATCAATGCGATCGTGCAGGCTATCAATGATGCCGCCGAGCAAATGAGCAATAATGCCCAAGAGATCAAAAAACTGAGCGATGATTCGTATAAACTTGAAAAAACGATCCACATAACGGTCGATATTATCCATAAGTCATTTTCACTCATCGATGCATTGGCTGTGAGCGCTGATACGAATGCGAAAGATGTCGATGCGATTGCAACACGCATGGTGAAAATGGCAGACAGTGTACAAACAAATGCAGACGATATTAAGGATATTACCTCTTCTGCAGAACATTTAAAACAAACGGCATCGCAACTAAATGATATGCTGAAAGGGTTCAATGTGTGATTCTCACAATTGACTCCGCTGCGTATTATCAAACCAAAAGATTCTAAACGGTATAATTGCGAAAAATAAAGAGCAAGGACTTTGATTTGAGAAGTCATTTTTGTACCGATTTAAGTGAAAAAGACGTCGGCGAAAACGTCGTACTATGTGGCTGGGCAAACAGCTATCGTGACCATGGCGGAATCGTATTTATTGATCTCCGTGATAAAAGCGGATTGATTCAGCTCGTTTGCGACCCTACGGATAACGCGCATTCTCACAAGATTGCCAGCGAAGTACGTGATGAATTCGTACTTATTGCAAAAGGGAGAATCCGGGCACGCGGCGAAGGTCTTGTAAACCCCCGCCTCAAAACCGGTGCTATCGAAGTAGTCGTTGAAGAGCTCATTATTGAAAACCGTAGCGAGCCGGTACCGTTTGTAATCGGTGACAACACCGTCGGTGAAGAGACACGTTTGAAATACCGTTATCTGGACCTTCGCAACCCTGCTTCGTACAATACTTTTTTACTCCGTTCCAAAGCGGCTATCGCTGCACGCAACGTCCTTGATAAGCTTGGATTTTTGGAAGTTGAAACCCCTATTCTTACCAAATCGACACCGGAAGGGGCACGTGACTATCTTGTTCCCAGCCGCGTCCATGAGGGAGAGTTCTATGCCCTCCCCCAATCTCCGCAGCTTTTCAAACAGTTACTGATGGTCGGAGGATTTGACCGTTACTTCCAAATCGCAAAATGTTTCCGTGACGAAGACCTTCGTGCGGACCGTCAGCCTGAGTTTACGCAGATCGATGTCGAGATGAGCTTTTGTAATCAAGAAGACGTCATCCGTGTCGCCGAAGAACTTATCGTCGGAATGTTCGCA
>Ga0265297_10008731_pt1 | contig 13389 bp, 18 predicted proteins | sample Munlanlwell13791_FD_192502 | JGI IMG/M metagenome (GOLD analysis project Ga0265297, IMG submission 192502) | Leachate microbial communities from a municipal landfill in Southern Ontario, Canada - Leachate well 137-91 | ecosystem: Engineered > Solid waste > Landfill > Unclassified | place... | reverse complement strand
GATCAAATCTGACCTTTGGTCAGAAAATACCGCAGGGACTGCGGAAATCCAAGCCCATGGAGATCGTTGACTCTGGAAACAACCAGAATAAAAAGTTGTCAGATCGTTGAAGTGGGAAGCTCTGAAATCTTTAGAAGTTTCAGAGTAGTTCACTTATAGAAAGCGTTTCCTCGATCTTCTCATTTGTATTTCTTAAAAAATCTTTAATTTTTAACTCCAAAGAATCTAATAAAGCTATCTGGTATCCAAAACCAATTTTTCCAAATTTTTCAAATTCTTCCCCTTCCCAATAAGATCGAAACACTTTTCCATTAATTAAAAGATTTTTATTATTCTCTATCCTAAATTGTTCTCGAGGAAATCTTTTTTGAAGTTCCATAATAAGTTTTTCACTAATAAGTGCCATTATCTTCTCCTTTTTTCTACGTTCTTAATAATTAGTGCTGTCCATAATCATATTCAAAATATTCACGGCAATGTAACTTAACCTTCACTTTCTAACTAATTCAATATGTGTAAATTAGATGAAAAAAAAGAGCATCTTATTAAAAAGATGCCAAATTTGTCAGATGAACAAAAGCTTCAACTTATTACTTTTTTTAATACTCACCCGGAAGCGGAAAGCAAAGTTAACTGGAATAACCTGAAAACATTAACTTTTGATGATTTTAAACCCTTACTCAATACTATCAGTAAATCTGCACAAAAAAAGGCAGTGAAAGTATCAGGAATTCAAGGATTAATAGAGGGACAAGACTATGTTACCGTATTTAAACAGGAATACCAAATTCAAGAAAAAGAGGGTGATCCTGTTTTTATAGGAACTGCTATGGGGTATGCCCCTCTTTCTTGGAAAGCATCACAATTTATTGCTTCTTCTTATGTAGGAACTGCAGAAATTACTGGGGAGTGGTGTACATCTTATTCCAAGGACCCCATGTATTGGGATACATATTGTGGAAAAGAGGGTAAATTTTTTATCTACTGTGTAGACTATCGACCAGAAAATAGTCCCCCAAGTGAATGGGGAAAGGTCGCAATTGAAACCTCTTTTGACTATACTAGAACTTATAATATTTGGAATTCCGATGATAAAAAAATCTTTAATTCAGATTCATCTAGTGCTGATATATTACGATATCGTTATCGAGAAAACGGATACCCTGATTTTCTATTTGATACTTCTATTATGTTCCCTTTTATAAAAAATGCATCTTCTCTCATAAATCGCGCAGGAGGAATAAAAGCAGAGGGGGAAATTAAGTATTTTGTAAGGTCTAATGTAGATTCAGCTAGAGATGGAAGAGATAATATTCTCTATATAACTGTTTCTTGGAACGCTACAGCTTATGATGTAACCAATGAAACTCCAGTAAATGATGATTCCTTTCAACTACAAGATAATGTTTCAACAATTAAATTTGTTAAAGTAGGCCAAGATGCAACCTCCATGAATGCCAATTTTGTATATAATCTTTCTACTTTTTATGGATTTAATGGGGTAGGTGCCTATATTCATTATCAAGGGTATAGTCATGATACTATAAATGAAGTACGAGACAGTGTACAAAGACAATTAGAAGACGTAGAGGTAGATGTAGAGGATGATACGTATGAAATAAATCTTATTCCTGAGGTTGAGAAAGATTTTAAAATAATATTTCCTGAGTCTCTCGATTACATTATAGTAGATGGTAAATATTTAGATGAAGATTCAGATATAAATGAATGTCTCGATGTGGAAATACAAGATTTCATAGAAACTCTAGGATATTTTGATTTTGAAAGATGTGAAATAATAAAAGATAAAGATATATCTATGGAGCAAACAAAAGACCCCTCTAAATTAGATTCCTATATTATTATAGTAGCAGATTGGTATGATCCTACAAAACCAAGAGAGGTTCCCTCAACTCCATTACAACGAAGAAATGATAAACAATTAAAATTACCTTTTGGATTATGAAGGTGCAGAAAATCCAAATTGTGCAATAAGGTCTAATGTTTTTCTTCTAATTTGTTCAGGAGTTAATATAATAGTATCTTCGTCCCATACTTGAGATAGAGAGTGTCCATCCGTTGCTAAAAATTGACGTGCGGCGGTTACTGCCCCTGCTACCGCATCTGAGCAGTCTTTCGCATTAAATCCTAACAAAGAAGTTTCCCAGGTTAGGTCTGCTCCTGAAGGAGTTATTGTATCTCCTACCGTATGATCAATTTTAAGGGTTTCTGATATTTTTCTTTTAGTTACTCTCAACGATTTAAGATTATTCTTTAAAAAGATATTTCGTCCTGTTTTTAAATTACCCTGCTCTATTAATTGCGCTAAAAATAAATAGGGATCAACTGTTTCATCTACCGATATGTGTTCCATTTCAATCCCTATTCTATCTAAATATTGCAAAGAAGGTTCTGATTGAAAGGTATCATATGATCCATGTACAATCGGCAATGATCCTATAATATAACAATCTTCAATAAAAAGCTTTATTGCATCTAAATTAATTCTTCCTCCAAAGGGATGAATAGGGATAACCATGTCTATTACATACACTAAATCTCGATCTAAATTTAAATCAATCCCCTTTCCTGCAGGATACTTCCTTTCTACGTGAGCAAAAGAGATTGCCGTCATATCCCCAGAAATTGATTGGTCAATATGAAAAACTCTAGGTATTCCTGGTTTATAATAAAAATTCCACCCTTCCCCTGCTTTTACAAAAAAGTCGTCTCTAACTTGTTTCCAAATTAAATTATGAGGGGAATCTTTCGTATCTGCTTTCAAACAAAAATATATGCTTTTCATAGTAGGAACAAATATATTTTCAATCTTTGAATGATCATAAAATAGTTTATCTAAACTCCCTTGAGGTATGCCTGCCCAATCTTTTAAAGCTTGGATTAAATCATCTTGAAAAAGTTGATGGAGTTTTCGAGGAACCATTACTATTTCATCTTGGGAATATCCTTCAGTAGAATTAAGAATAATTGGGGGTTTTCCATTTCCTCCTTTGTATATAGGAAAAGTATCTTTTAATTCTTCTGGCTCATAATCTTCTGGAACCCATTGCCATTGACTTCCTTTTATTACATAATTTGTTTCGGTTTTATCTGCTTCAAACATACAATAATTGTCTACGGGAGATTCTAGATTATTGGGAGAAGAATCTAATATTGTTCTTCCCCAATAATTTATTCCAGTGGGGTCGTGCTTATCCTTAAAACGTGAGCGAACACGACCTTTCATTGCATTAAAAAACTTCATTATATATGCATCGCTATTATGGGTTACAGTATAATCTCCTGCAAGATATAAATGATCTGGGTCGGATATGGTAATACATTGAGTCTCCTCTGAATCTATCTTTTCTATCGAAACAATATATAAATATTGTCTTCCTTTTATTTTTCTATTTATAAACCTGTTAGTAACCCTTTGTTGTTTACGGCTAAGTCTGAAACAATTAAAAGTATTATTTGGAAAAGAAATAGATAGGGTATATTCTAAACTCTTTGTATTCTTCTTTATACTTCGTCTATCCATCGGAGAGTGCAAGTAAGACAATCCCCCTAGACCTCTCACTAAAGATGCTACCTGGGTAATCAAAGTCAAAGAAGAATTTGAAAAACGAATGGCTCCGTTTTTTCCTGCTGTTCCGTCCGTATCTAGAAGTCCCTGAAGTAATGATATTCTATTAGAAATAGAATCATAAAGATAAGAGTCTGGAATAAATTTGTCTTGCGCTAATTTTCCAAAAAGTCCAAGTCGTACAAGTTCTTCCTTATAATCATTTTGACCTTTAATATGTCCAATTAGAGAGTGCTGATAGTTAACTCCATGTGATAACCGCATTGTAGGAGTTAATTCAGATTGAATTATTTTTGACATTTCATTATGATCTTGATTACCAATAGACAATTGAACTTGAGTTCTCAAACACCCATCACCAATTAGGATACCTAATAAGTAAGGACTTATCAAGTGTTTATTCTCTTTATGGAACACGGGTTGAGTTAAAGGAATTCTCCATCTATACTTATGAAGTGTATCATACATTTCCTTAGTAGTTATTGTATTCCAGTAATTTACATAAGTTCCTTTGATAAAAGCATGGGTGCCTTTATCATAAAAATTACCTCCTGCTTTTGAAGCTCTCCACTTATGTTCTCCACAAGACTTAATGGTTCGCCCATCAGAAAAAGTTATTTTATAGACATCTGTTATTCCTTGTGGATAAACCCCTTGGACAAATGCTATATTTCCGGAGGGGGTACTTACCTCGTCCCCAACTTTGATATTTTTCATCAATGTATACCCTGTTGGAGTAATTATTGGTGTCGAAAGAACTAACGCTTTCCCCGCATCCCTAAAAAATGCTAATTCTGTTAGAGTTCCCATAACAATAGTAAGACCTAATATGGCAGAAGGGGAGGATGCTAACTTATAATTTAATCCATTCGAAAATTGAAGAGCAGAGACTCCATTTCTAGAGGCGGTAGTCCAAAAAAGTTTTGTTATTTCTCGTTGCTTCTGATACTCTTTTTCACTTTGGATCATATTTTCTTTGGTTCTTACACGACAAAAAAACTCAGAATTATCAAGAATATTAATAAAAGGTTCCAATAAGGTTTCCTGAGCTTTTGTTAAATTATAAGAACAAAGAACATACGATAAATTTGCAGAGGGGGCTAATCCAAAATATTTTTTAGGGTCCCTCATTAGTGCTAAATGAACAGTACTATATAAATTCATTAATACAGAAAGAGTTGAGTTATGGGTTACTATATAATCATTTGCAAGATATAAATGATCGGGATGATCTACCATAATGCATGTTGCTTCTCCAGGTTCTGCTGGAAGTATTGATTTAATAGAAATTCCCTGAACTATTCCCTGTTGATAAGGTTTTTTCATAAAATTTTTATTGACTTTTTTTTGTTTTTCTACTGAATTAAATATAGGAAAATCATTTGTAAAAAATTTAATCTCTAATTTATATTGATAAGATTTCATAAAATGTGCCCATTTACATTTTTTAATTTTTGCTATACCCCCTAATCCCCGAATAAGGGTTGCTATACTTTCACTAAGTTTAAGATTATTAGTAGAATAACTTATTACATTTTTATTAGAAACCTTCCCTTTGGAATCTATAATACCTTGCAATAAAGAAATGCGATTTTTTATTGAATCATATAAGTACTCATCTGGAATATTTAAAGTATCACGCTGTCTTTCTATTAGATTTAAACGGAGAAGCTCCTCTCTATAATCATTAGGAGTACATATTAGTCCAAGCATAGAAAGACTATCCAGCATATTCTCATCACTTAATAAGCTTCCTAAAAAATAAGGGGATAAGATATGATTTCTTTTAGTATGCTGAACAGGCTTGGTTATAGGAACATACCATTTAGCTCTAGGATTTTTAGTATAATCATCAATAATATTTTGAGTAGTATAGACCCCCCAAGGTTTCTTAGATTCTATAGTATCTAACCTCTCTCTACTTCTATCTAATACTTTATTATTTGTAGATTTAAATGCTTTCCATAAGTGAGATGCTCCTACAATTACGTTTCTGCCATCAGAGAAAGTCACTTCATAAAGATCATTTCTAAGACCCTGAGGAAACACATGGGTTACTTTAGAAATTGAGCCATCTGGCATACAAATTTCCTCACCCACTTTAATTTTTCCATGGGTTGTGTAGCCTGTAGGGATACGAATAAGTTGATCATTTCTACCAAGCTTTCCAGCTCCAATAAAGGGGAAAAGAACCGCATTTCTGTAGGGTTTGGATTCATCCCAAAATTCCAAAAACCATTTCTGTACACGGGGATAAATACTATCAGACATGGCCCCGAGATATTTCTCTGAAAGAAATTCTTCAGGGGTTGGTGGTTTACTACGATAATATATTCTCCAAGAATTTGCTATAAGGGCCGCTTTTTGAGTATTTGATAAATTTAAATCATTCAATAAATAATCGAGGGCTATTTTAATTTTTTTAAAGTCTATTCCTCGTAATTTTGTTTTATATAAGTCCATATCTCCAGCTAATAAATCTGAAACCTGGCTTATAGTATTCAACATTTCTTTATCTACCTGAACTATATTCGACACAATAATTTTAACCTTCTATTTTAATAACAACTAATTAGTCATGTAGCAATTAGATAAAAATGGAAGTCTGCACCCCAATTAATATGTTGGTAACCAGGAAATGTTAATTCTAATATGGATTGAAACATTTTATTTAGCTTATTAGTGCTACGCTTAAATACAAGGAGTAAAAGAGAATGGCTGGTGTAACAATTAGAAAAAGATTGAACGAATGGTGGAGAGAACCTGGAGAAGTTGCTGATGAAGGAAGGCTTAATGAAGCTTATGATCCTTCTAGATTAAAACCAGGATGCGATGGAAAAAACGGACCTGATGTTAAAAAGATGTATGCTACTGATGCTGATGGATCACCTGGAGGTTTAGGTTCTGGTAAGAAAACTTCTAAGGGTTCTTCTGATCCCAAATCCCCCAGTACCACAGAGTCTAAAAAGAAAAACCCGGTTCGAGTGAAAGAGGAATTTGAAACTGATGAAATGGATGACGATCTTGATCCTTCTATGATCGATGATGAATTTGAAATGGAAGGTGAGGGAGAAGTTAATCCAGAAGCAGATATGCCCCCAGAAATTGATGATGTTGGAGGAGATGAAAGTCTTGTAGATGACATTGAAATCACTGTCGGAAGTCAACGATATGTTTTAGTTCCTGCAGAGACTTCGGATATGGAATCACCTGAAGGGGAAATGGATGTTCCTGTAGAGGGAGACATTAGTGCAGAAATGGATGATGTGACTGCTCCTGAAGATGATGATGCCTTTGATCTTGATAAAAAGCCTCAGATGGAGTCAACAAAATCTAAAAAACTCAATACTTATAATAAAATGATTGACGAAGCTCTTGCAAAAAAATCTAAGTCAAATTCAAAAGAAACTACTCAGAGGGTAGCTAGAGCATTATCAATGATTGAGAAAGCACAAAAGGAACTTCATGAATTATTTAATGGGGACTATGTTCAAAACAAAGGAGAACAGGCTTCAGCAGGGAAAGATTTTTCTTCTGTAAGAGGGGATACTAATTTTGCAGTAGTTGCAAGAGCGGCTACCGGAAAACAATATACTCCCTCATCTTCAGATGGAGACCAAGAACCTTCAAAAAAGGAAGAGTCTAGACCCTCAAAATCAACTGAATTTAAGAAGTGGTTAGAAACTCAGAAAAAGAAAATCGAAGAGACTGATAGTGACCCCGGACAAGATTCAGATGAATTTAATAAAAAGGATACCATAGAAAATAATTTAGGAAATGTTGAAGACTTCCCTCAAATTCCTGAAATCATAGGTTCCGACCCTCAGACGATTAGTCAGTATGCAAAAACTGCAGAAGCAAGAAAAGCTCGGAAAACTAAAGTACAGGAATCTGAACAACCTGTCCAGTATCCTTCAGAAAAAGTTAAGGCTGAAATTGAACAATCTTTAGAAGAGAGTTTTAATTTTGCTGAGTTCCTAAAAGGAAAATATAAGTAAGATTGGAATTTAATAAGATAAAGGCCTAGAAATTTCTAGGCCTTTTTTAATATTTCTATGAAATCAAAGGGAAGGTATATATTAAAACAAGAAAAAGCCTCCTTAAAAAGTGGGGCAATATCCTCAACTTTCCCTCCTGCATATCCGCACCCCACTGCTGTTACTAAGAATATTAAGTTCAAGGCAGTTTTTGTGTATTGAACAAAAGTACTTATTGATTTCTGTATTTCTTCTAGAGAAAGAATCTGTCCAGTTTGAAGATTTTTTGTGGGAATTGCATATGTTTTTCCCTGTATCCCCTCGGCTTGTCCATATTTTGCCCCCCACATCATGGCCATCTGAGCGGCACCTTTTCCATGAATTCCTTGAGTATTGCTCCCAAAAACAAAAACTTCATTTTCTTGTAAAGAAACTATAAATTTAGGGGTTGTTCTATACATTGCTTTTCTCTTCTTCCTTCACTTGTTGAACAACAGTGAATTTAATAGTATAGTTAAATTTATTATATACTTCTAATACAGTTTCCCACGTATCATAATATCCTCCGGAATCAAAAGAACAACAATCGCATGAAGGATCAAACCAGGCCACTTCTCCATTATTATACCATCCAATGAGACTCCCACATATAGAACACATCCGTAATGGGATAAATCTCATTGCTTTTAATTCCTCTAATGTTTTCATGTTTTTTCCTTTTCTTCTTTTACTTCAATTCCTAAAATATCATGTCTTAATCCAGGAAAATCAGGTTCACTTAAGGTTACTTCCTTTCCACATTTATTACATTTAAAAATTCTCTTTATGGGTTTTGTTGTAAATGCTATCCCTGAGATAGGAATATAAATTGTACCTCCACACTCACATTCAGGAGCACTATAATAAGTACGCACGTCAAAATATTTTTTATTCATTTATTTCCTTCTTAAATTACTTTTGATCATTAAATGGGTGTAACTTCCTTATTTCATACTCATATATTCGCCATTGTTGAAGTGTATAGTCAGTTTTATTAAGTTGATTAAACGATCTTAATTGTATAGCCCCATAGGTATTATTAGATGCAATAAACATTAATGAGAAAACTAAGATCGCAAAAAGAATTAAAATAACAGGACCTATCCAATTTTTCATCTCTACCTCCTTTTAATCTTTTTTATTCATATTTCCATGCAACACCCGTATCAATCCATTTATAAAATTCCTTAAATGATTTCATAAGTCGAGGGGGTTGAACAGGAATATTTTTATCATATAAAAAATGAATCATCATCCCTAATAATAAATCAAATTTAATATTATCTTCCATTTCCCAAAGTTCTGTTTCAGAAAAAGGGTAATTTTGTTTTTTAAACCATTCCCAAAAAAGCAGTTGGCATATAGGTCTCCTTTATAAATTATCTTTCTTTAACTCTTCCCGAATAAACATAATAAGCTTTCCTAAATTATTCTTTCCTTCTCCTGTTCGTATATCTACTCCCCAAAATTGGTCATTCCAGTAATTTCCTTCTTGAATATAAAGATCACCTGTTTTGATAAGGTTTGTTCGATAAGGCTCTTGATTATACTTTTGTCGTAAACATTGAAGCATAATATCAACTTTTTGTAATTCCCAACTATCAATTAATTTAATAGTTTTAGAAGCTTCTTTAACTTGAATAGGGCTTTGAGTTGTTGAACAATATATTTTCCAGGATTCATCATTAGATTTTTTTGACATATAAGCATGCTCTACGGAAGGATAAGTTACCCCATCTATAAAAATAAGGCAGGGAGCAAAATTACTAAGCCACCTATATGAACCACTAAATTTTGTAATCATTTCTTATCCTCTTCCTCTATTATTTTACGAGAATGCCATTTACAATTTTCACAAGTTATTTATGAACAAGGAACATCAGTAAGCTCTCCGAAAGAAATCTTAACCTCATTATTTAATATTGCATATACTGGCCCTCCCACTTTTTTCTTAATATCAATAATTTCCATAGGAGTTTCCTCAGGATTATAAAATGTTCGGGAACTTTTCTTAATGTAAACAATTGTTCCTATAGGAACCTGTTTCATTCTTTAATACTCAGAGCTTGCAAAGAAACAAGGAAAGGTCTCGTTCTCTTGAACCCTTCGATTAAGTTCTTCTCGAAAAGAAATTTTAACATTTGCGACAGGATTAAAAAAAATAAGATCATCAAGCTCCTTTTCAGTTAATTCCCGAGTATCTGAATCAGTGAGGTCTTCTCGGGAAACCCCTGTAATTTTTGTGGCTTCTTCAATTACTTCTTCAAGTGAACTCCCTGCCCACCACTCCACATCATTTAACCTAAATACCTTCATACGATCTCTCCTTTATATAGCTTTATTAGCACTTTATGCTATACTCTTAACAATATTATATTTGTCTTCTTATATACTTGCATAATTACCCTTGTCCATCAGTTCTTCTCCCACATCTCCCACAAGGACCTCCTATAAAACCAGTTTGTGCTACAGTCTGTTCCTTTCCGCAATAGGGACAAACTACATCCATATAAAGAGTATGAATACCACGACGTATTTCGTCTGCAGTAAAACCTTGATCTCCTCTTTTTCCATCTGATTTAGGATATAATTTAATATTCATATAATTACTTCCTATATTTTTTTACTTAGTTCCTTCTTCTTTATCTGGATACAGTAATCTTATAATTCCTAAAAAACTAAAATAGATTACTATTAACATTAGTAATGTTAGTCGAATGTCCCCATTATAAGGAACTAAAAAACAAAAAAGAACTGAACATAGAAAAGTAACAATAAGAATTCGATAAGGATATTCTAACTTTTTCTTCTTCTTAATGATAATTTCTTTTTCTGAAAATCCATATTTTTTTAATTGTTGAAGTAATTCTTCTTTGCTTAGATTTTTGAAGAACTTTTCTATATATTCTTGTTCTCGCTCTTGGTCCATTTTAATCCCCCCTATATTCAACCCTATTTTTCGTTCTCTGGGTGTGGAAGGAATCGAACCTTCAACCTGCTGGTTAAAAGCCAGTTACTCTACCATTAAGTTACACACCCATTATTCGGTTTCGGGGGGATTCGAACCCCCATTATTTTGATTAGAAGTCAAAACCTTTATCCTGTTAAGGTACGAAACCTTCTTTTATACAAAATGATGTAAGTACCCTTGATCCACCCCGAAACCAAGATTTCTCAATTTTATTAGTTCCTCCTCAGGGATATTATGATTAGATAGACTTTCTATCGAAACAAAGAAAATTCCATCTTGCTCTGTTGCTAAAATAATAGGCTCATTCATAAAAAAGGGATACAAAATGAAAATTCCCTGAACGATTTCATCTTGTTTATTTACAGAAAGAGGCATTTCTTGAGAAAAAATTTCCTTGATTTTGTCTACCTTCATTTTATTTCTCCCTAATGCGGGTCAAAGGACTTGAACCTCCATGCAACCAATTACCCTTTCTACACCTTATCAGGATGAGGGGTTACACCCGCAAGTTTCGGACATCTGAGAATCGAACTCAGTTGATAGCTTGCTCCCAAAGCAAGTGGCTAACCTTTTGCCCAATGTCCGCAATTTCAATATACCATAAAGAATCTTAAAAAGCAACCATCTCCTTACAGACCATCTCGTGTACATCCACGAGATGGTTTTTTTCCGTCTCCGGGAGGACTTGAACCTCCATACGCAGATTAACAGTCTGCAGTCCTTAATCCTTTGGACGACAGAGACAATTCTCGGGTGATCGGAGGGAATTGAACCCTCATATCTGGAGCCACAATCCAGCGCATTACCACCTCTGCCACGACCACATGGGGCTGGTGGGAATCGAACCCACACGCTCCTTTCGGAACACTGGATTTTAAGTCCAGGGCGTCTACCTATTCCGCCACAGCCCCATTATTATCACTTACTATTTCTACATCGATATAATTTTTTCTTCTCACTTCCTCACTAAAATATAAAGATCGAGATAATGCATGAAAAAAATTATGTAAATCTACCCTTTGTATTGCTCCGTTTTTTGTAAGGAAGTGCAATACCTCAGGATTTGACTGTACTAAAGTTATCGCTAACTGTTCTTCTTTTGTTAGTTCCATATTGCCCAGAGAAGTGCTCGAACCTTCCCCCTCAGATTTTCAGTCTGGTGCGCTACCATCTACGCTATCCGGGCATCACTAATTTAAGTTGTATTTTAAATTAGTGTTATAGTCTTCCCAATCTCCTCCCTACTTACTCAATAGGGGGACCTCATACCCAAAATTGATAGGCGCATCACTATAGAGATAACTTGCCCCTTCTCCAGCCCACTCTACTGCAATACCAGAAGCAGTGAAGAATCTAATTCCTGAGTTATTCTCACCATACGTTCCATCAATATCGGGGGATTGTACAAGAACTGAACCATAAGATTCTCCTACATCTATACCATGCTCAAATCTTTCTTCAGGGAACAAATAGGAACGAGTAGAGGCTGGTTTACCATCAGCTACGTAATAACCAAGAACTTTTCCAAAACTGACTAGATAGACATAGGTAGGAAGATTGGGAGTATCCCATCGTTCGGTCCACTTAGCAATAGTTTTCTTTTCTTGAAAGTAAGAAACTGTAGGGATGGACACAGATTGTTCTGCTGTTTCCATCATTTCAACTTGTTTCTGTTGGGTAGATTGTCCTACTGAAGTTCTAGTTTCAAAACTGCAGGAAACCATCAGTACCATAAACAAAATCATTACGAACCACAAAACCTTTTTCATTTTATCATTCTCCTATTGTAATTTGATAAGGAAGATCATCTGCCTTCCATAAATTCCGTGTAATTTGCTTTGATTTGGAATTATATTCAGCAATTGCATTATTAAGCACCATTTTCATTCCAGGAAGCTCTCTAGCATCTTTAGGCATAACCGCTATATTCGCTTGCTGGGCTTTAATTGCATTATACTGATCATAAAACCACTCGTAATTTTGAACAATTGCATTTGCATTTACTACTTTGTTTACTACCTCTTTTGCCACATTAAAGGGCCAAAAGGAAAAAACAAGTGCAAACGTAAAATACAATCCAAAAAGAATTACAACGAACCCTATTCTCTTTGCCCACTTTTTTCCTACTGCCTCTTCCATTTCATCCTGAAAATACCCCATTCAATAACCCCCTAAGTTATTAGTATGTTATGCTTTAAAAGCACAGGTCTCATAATAAGTATACTCTTTTTTAAGAAAAAAGCCAATCCTTTTTATAAATTTCTTTAAATTTTTGATCAACAAAAACCTCATAGTTAAGGGTCTTAACCTTCTTATCGTCCTACCACGAAATTGAACCGTGTTTACCTTTTCTCAAGATGGCTTCCTATCTTCAACTCCTTATATTATTCTTTTTATTTAGAATTTAGGGAGGGAGATAAAAGGTATCTTATTGAAAAAATATTCCTTATCTTGGGATAAAATCGGTGCCTCTTTATCCACAAGCCACCCCTTTTCAGTTTTATACTTTCATCGCAAGAAAACCTCGAAATCTTCAGTTTCGAGGATGAATTGCGATTAACCCAAAACAACTAATTAAATGTCAAGAAAACGAAAACCAAGTTTTCTTGCTAATGTTCCTTGACAAAAACAATAGGCTTGTCGATCTGAGTCAAATCAGAAAGATCAAATCTGACCTTTGGTCAGAAAATACCGCAGGGACTGCGGAAATCCAAGCCCATGGAGATCGTTGACTCTGGAAACAACCAGAATAAAAAGTTGTCAGATCGTTGAAGTGGGAAGCTCTGAAACTAAAGATTTCAGAGTAGTTCACA
>Ga0265297_10008730_pt1 | contig 13391 bp, 9 predicted proteins | sample Munlanlwell13791_FD_192502 | JGI IMG/M metagenome (GOLD analysis project Ga0265297, IMG submission 192502) | Leachate microbial communities from a municipal landfill in Southern Ontario, Canada - Leachate well 137-91 | ecosystem: Engineered > Solid waste > Landfill > Unclassified | place... | reverse complement strand
GTTTTGAAAGAGAAACAACCAACAATAGAATGGAGTTGACTGCAGCAATAGAAGCGTTGAGGTTTATTGAAAACAACTATAAAAACACTATTTGTCCAGGCACAATTATAATTTATTCAGATAGTGCTTATTTAGTTAATTGCTTTAATGAAAAGTGGATTGATAAGTGGATGGAAAATGGGTGGAAAACTTATGAAAAGAAAGAAGTTCTCAATAAAGAATTATGGGAAGTGCTTTATCAACTTGTAAAAAAAACAAATGCTGGATTTCAGAAAGTTTCAAGAAAAGACACAAAAATTAAAGAAGTTGACAGAGAGGCTAAAAATTCATCCAGAAAATTAAGCTGAAAAGCTTTCCACCATATCACATTTAAAGCTATCAAATAAGTTTTGTAGCATTCCTTGTAGTGCTTTTTCCCCTTTTTCTTTTATTACACAACTAAGTACATTTTCTATTACATATTCTTTCCATTCTGGCCTCATATGGTCACTTAATGGAGTTTCTTTAAATTGGAATTCTTTTAGCAAAAGCGTATCTTTGTGATACTTATTATTAATGAAAGATTTTATTTTCGTTGTTACTTCTTTCTCGTTTCCCTTTATGTGGTTTTCTTTTATTATTTTTGATATGTAGTGCTGGATTTCTAGTTGAGAATTCGTAAATAAAGATTCGATTACAATTCTCATTTGAGATTCAGTTATTTCTTCTGCATATTTTTGACTGGAAATTTTAAGATATTTTAAAAGTTCTTTGTTTACTAAAGAATTTTCTGATAATTGATTTCCAATGGTTTTAAAAATTTGATTTTGTTCGTCTTTTTGAATTTTATCTTTTTTCGCCTTACTTTTTTCTTTAATAATTTCATAGATAGAATAAAGGATGATTACTCCAATAATAACAATAGCTAATACAATTTTAGAGTCCATAATGAGTAGATGTGTGTTTATAGTAAATAAGTATCAAAAACAAAACATTAAGTTTTTTTCAGATATTTATTAAAAATATCATTATGGTCAGTGACAAGAAAAAAGTAGCAAGAATATTAAAGGGGATAAAGAAAAAAGCTAAATCTCCTTTGTATGCAGCAAAAAAAACTAAGTTTATCGAAAAGCAGGCACATAAGATGTCGAAAAAGATGACGTGGCCAGAAAGAGAGTTTAAAAAACTCATGAAAGAATTGGGAATTAAAATATTGCCCCAAAAGATTGTTGGAGGAAAAATTTATGATTTTTATATTCCATCAACAAACACATTAATAGAAATTGATGGCGATTATTGGCACGGAAATCCAGAAGTTTTTGAAGAACAAAACGGAATGCAAAGAAGAGCTGCGAAAAATGATGAATATAAAAATGTTCTTGCAAAAGGGTTGGGATATAAAATTGAAAGAATTTGGGAATCTGAATTAAAGAACAACTATAATGAAGTTAAACAAAGAATGAAAAGATTAACAGAATAGTCATGAAAAAAAGATTAAGAGAATACATAAGAAAACAAATAAATTTTTTGTTTGAAATTGATGCAGCATCAGCAGCTGCTTCCGCCGCACAAGGAACAAGTATGAGCATGTCGTCAGATGCAATGGCTGATACTATTGCAAATTATGATGAACTAAAAGCTAATCAAGAAGATTTAATATTGACCATGCAAGAAAAACTTAAAAAAGAGAAAGAAAGGCAGAAAATTAATCTTGATAAAATAAAAAAGCTCAATAATACCTTTTCACAGGTTCAAGATAGTGAATTAGCTCTTATTCCAGGCGGCAAGTCTGAAGATAATAAAGTGAAAAAGATGAAACAAACTTCTTATTTAAAAGATAAAAAAGACCTTGAAAATAGCGTCAAACAAACAGATGACCAAATTAAACAAGCAGAAAAAAATATTCAAGATATAGAGAATATGAAGAAACAAGCCGAAACTTCATCAAAAACTGCAGCAACTCCATCGGCTCCTTCTGCACCATAATTTTTTCTAAAAAAACGGGAAAACAAAAAAATTTTTTCTATTTACTTTGTTTTTTTATTTTCTTATAATTATAGAAACTAACACAAAGTTTATAATTATGGAAAATCAGAATGAAGAAAAAAGAATTATCGTTGGACAAAACAAAATAGAAAACAAACCAGCAGACCAACAAGTTCCGCAGGCTTTTATAGATAATGAATTTATTGTTCCAACAGAAGATGTTGAACTTCCCTCATTGGGTGTTTTTTATCCAAATGGAAAAAAATCCGTTAAAATTAAGTATTTAACAGCAGAAGAAGACGATGTTCTATTTTCTCCAGAACTTATTAAAAGCGGAAGAGTGCTTGACGCTTTACTTCAAATTGTTGTTGTTGATAAAGACCTCAACCCAGATGATATGATTGTTGGAGATAGAAATACTATTTTGATTCATGTAAGAAAAACTGGTATGGGAGAAGAATATCAACCAGGTAAGATGACATGTCCAAGCTGCGGTGAACAATATGAGCCAGTAGTTGATTTAAGTCAGTTAAAACTTAAATATCTTGAGCATAAACCAGACGAAAGGGGAGAGTATGAATTTTTGCTTCCTATTATGAAGAAAAATATCAAATTTAGACTTTTGAATGGAAAAGATGAAAATAAAATTTCAAAAGCAACTCAAACAACTAAAAAAGGTGGAAGCTCTAACTTTAAAGTTTCAAAAGCTGTTACAGAAAGATATAGACTTCAAATTATGGAAGTAGAAGGAAACCGAGATAAGCTTTATATCTCGAAACTTATTTCTGCTATGCCAATGAAAGATTCTTTAGTTTTTAGAGAATATACCAAATTAATTTCTCCAGGGGTTGATTTTAATTACAATTTTGAGTGTTCAAATTGCGGACATCATTATGAAGATGAAGTTCCAATTACATACAGATTGTTTTATCCTAATGCAGAATTGTAATGCTTGATGAAAAAGAATATTTACAAGCGTTTGAAGAGTACAAAAAAACTGCAAATGTTCTTTTAGAAGGGTTTTACGATTTAAAAAATGAAATCAAAAAAAACAAAAAAAAGGTTGATTTAACTAGACAATTTAGTATAATCAACCTTCCTTCTAAAGGGTTGCATTATTCTGGTAAAAACAAATCTCTTTTAATAAGATATTTAACTGCAGTTGAAGAACATATTTTGTGCGATTCATTTTTAATGGAATCGGGGAGAGGAATTGAACTTATATTAAGTGACCTTATAATAGATGACATTAATGTAAGAGACCTTTTGCTAAGTGATTTGCAAGCTATATTAATTTTTTTAAGGTCTACAGCCTATGGAGATACAGTAGAACTCGATATAAGTTGTCCACATTGTGGAAAAGAATCTGAACAAATAATTAGGCTTTCAGAACTTGATTTTAAAAAGCCAAAAATTGAGCCTAATGAAAATGGGAAATATGTTATTTTTTTACCAGAAATAGAAATGGAATTTGCAATATGCCCATTGACATTTTCAAAAGAATTGGAAAAGCATGAAAATGAAACAGAACAGGATTTTTTTGTGTATAAAACAGAAGATGGAGAAGAAATAAAAGTAAAAAAGGAAAAATCATTGTCTTTAGTTTATAACATTGATTCGATTAATGGAATTACAGATAAAGAAAAAATCAAAACAATTATTAGAAAACTTCCAAAAAAATATGTAGATGTTGTAACCAATTTCATATCTGAAAATGAAGTTGGAATAGATGAGAATATGAATTTGAAATGTTCATTTTGTGGGGAAGAATTTTCTCAGAAAGTATTGGTTGGTTATAGTTTTTTGTCCTTGCCTTCTAGTTATAAAGAAAATATCTATGAAGAAATGTTTTTAATTACATATTATGGTAAAGGAATTACCAGAGCTGATGCTATGTCGATGCCTGTGGTTGAAAGAAAATGGCATATTAGAAGAATAAAAGAAGAAGTTGATAAACAAAATGAAGCAGAAAAAGCTGCGATGAGAAAAGCAAAATCAAGTAAAGGAAAATTTTAGCTATTTGTCAAATGACCCACCCACAGCGAAACTGATGAGCGGGCTTGCAATACACTTAAGCCGATAACGGCAAAAATGATTTATATGCGTTGGGGCGTTTGACATCGCCCTGCCCATCGAGAAAGTTTCCTGTCGAGATGGGGTGTTTGCTCCTTCGAGCTATATTTATTGCAGCATTTATATCTGCATCATATACAAGTCCGCTTTTGGCATAAAAGCGGCATCCTTTTCGGATTCCTTCTTTTATCCCAGATATATTGTCAATTTGGCTTGTGTATGAAGGCGAAACCAGACAGACATGTTTTCCCATGTTCTCGGCCTTATAAGTCAAAATTCTCCTTAATTCGAAGATTGGAACTTGACTTATCGCATTTTTATTTTGTTTTTTGTGTTTCTTTGCTTTTATTCCTTTAAGATTCTCTAATGCAATAATATTGGCGTTTGTTTGCAATATTTCATTTGCAACAAGATGAGTCTGATTCTTGTTTTTATTTTTCTCTTTGTTTCTTAATTTTTTGAGGTGTTTTCTGGATGATTTGGTTCCTTTGCTTTGCAGACACCTTCTGAGATAACGCAATTTTCTCTTTTCTGCATTAAACTCTTTGTCAATAATAAGTCTTCCATCTGAACATGCAGCAACACGCCTTATGCCCAAGTCAACTCCAAGGCATAAAGTTTTGCCTGCATCTTCTGCTTTATTCTCAAAAGATAACCCAATCATTAATTTTCCATTTCTGACAAATAACAACGGGTCAACATATTCGTATTTGTCCATCAGTTCTTGCAGTTTCGGATATAAAACAATTGAGAATTCTTTCCTTTTATCTCTGGTTGTTATCATTATTTTGGTTTTGTCTTCCGTTTTGGAATATAACCTTTTATCGAGACGAATGGATAAATTCTTTTTTTCGAATGGCTTGACCAACTTATGTTTGTTGCTTTTTATTGACTTATATGATGCAAGCGACTCCATTTCTGCACGTATAACCAATTGTGAAGGAAATCCTTTATGTTCATCTCTTGCCGTATAATAAAACCCATTATGAAGTGTAGTGATGGAATTAAGTTGTTTCTCAAACTGCAATTTTGACGCTTTGTTAACCACAACACGATATTCTTCCATTAAATCCATGATTAAGCTCATGTCTTCTGGAGTTCCTAATATTTCTGTGTTGTAAGTTATCACTTATTCTTATTTTTTATAAATATGTAAAAAAAAATAAAATATGAAACTTCGTGAAACATTTTTAATTATTTTTATATATTTATATAAAATAACTCTGCTCCTACCACCCCCTCAAAGGATGGGTGAGTTTCTGCAGAGAAAAGTTTTATGAAAAATGATAAATAGTTATGGACTCTCTTAAAAAATTAGAAGAAATTTCATCACAAAACAAAGAAATATTCGATAAAATATTCAAAAAAGAATCTTTAAATGAGGCCATCATTCAAAGAATAAAAAACAAACCTGGATATTTGATTAATGGGAATTATGTTTATAGAATGGGAAGCGATGGAACTGTTGCTCCATTTGTAGAAAATACATGGACTCTTCCAGAATACTCATGGCTTGTTAATGCAAGATTTGAATCAGATTATATTTATTTTTTTAACAAACAAGTTCAATTTAGAGGAAAATGGTATGATGGTTCTTTTGAAGGTTATGAATTTTTAGGAGGGTCTTATTTTTATGATGGAGAATTTAAAGGACAAATTTATAATTCTTCAAATAAATTTTTTCAAGCAAGTCCAGACCAATTCTTTTCTGGACTTTGGATGAATCACCAGGATGGTATTTTGGGGGTTGATTTGTACACTGAGCCAATAGATAATGCATCTTCTATTGAACTAGCTGCGGTGCCAACTGGATGGTTTATTTCTATTGTTGGAGATAAAGGAGAAAAAATAAACTTTGCTGTAGTTAAAAAAATTGATGATAAAAATACAGATTTCATTTTTCAAATATATCCAAGTTTGGAAAAATTAAAAGTTGAATGGGAAACAATAAGGGCTGATTATTTAAGACAAGGAATAATAGCTGTGAGAGGTGCTTTTAATTTGCTTGGAACAAAATATGCCATAAAAAAAATAGCTTCAATATCTGTAACTAATGAAGTTCCTGGCGTAAGAATATCTGCAAAAAACACTATTGATTTTTCTGCTGACCCATTATTGAAAAATTTTATGAGTTATAATAATATACCGATTTCAGTAGAAATTAACTCTTCAACTCAGGAAGGAAAGGATTTTGTTGAACAATTTAAGAAAGATTTGCCGAGAGGTGTTTTTTCTGATGTTTTGAATAAAATTAAAAATTATATTGCAGCTGGAACGATTCGTGGATTTTATAGTGATGAATTTATAGGTTTAGCACCAATTTTTAATAATATAAAGGGAAGTTATGGTATAAACGATAAACTTGTTCCAGATGCAGAAAAGGCTATGGACTATCTTAATAAGTTTATGTTATATGTGGCGGGAGAATCTGGAAATTTTGATACCAACGCTCCTCCTGTTATTACAGAATCCATTCTTAAAATCAAAGATTTAATTTTAGGAAAGATAAAAAAGGCATTAAAGGTCGATAAATATATCAGAAGGGGGGAAATTACTCCACAACAAAAGCAAAATCTTGCACAATCAGGTATAGATGATGATGACAACTCTGGAACGGAAAAAAGCAATCAAGCGGCTTTTATCGCTGGTAAACAATCAAAAGTCCCAGAAGAAGAAAAAGCGCAAGCACAACAAAATATTCGTGCCTTTAAAAAAAGCACTCCCCCAGCTAAATAATTGGGTTAAAATGTAACTTTTTATTCGTTTTTTCGTATATTATAATAGAAACGAAAAAACGAAAATTATGAAAATCTATGGTAATCGTCTGGTAAAAGGCATCCTGTATACAGGAATTAGTCTTTATACAATTTGCCACGAATTTGGCACAAATTGGCTTGGTTCCAACAATAGGTGGAGAGATTCAATCTCAGAATGGGCAGAAACTCAGTCCGATTTTGTTTCCTGGATGGCATCTTTCTTTATTTTTCTTATAGTTCTTTTTGCATTGATATTTTTTCAAAAAGGAGTTTACTATCTGTTTACCATTAACGTTGAAACGGTTCCTGCAGTTGATACCCCTTTGTCAGTAAAATTTGGGAAGCCTTGTGGCCACAGCGATGATGAAGGAGATAATATTGAAAAATTCAAAAAGTACAGAGATTCTAAATTGTCAACCATGACAAATTCTGAAGCTGCAGAAGAATATAAGAAAACTGCTTGGGTTGATTCTCTTTCTTCAGATAATGGCAAACACGCTCAGTCTGTTAGAAGATATATCAACGCTAAATTGTCTGCCAAAACCAATGAACAGGGTTATGAGTGGATGAAAAGATAAATTTTTATTGAAATTTAATGAAAAGGGGTATACAAAAGTATATCCCTTTTTTATTTGTAAAATATTTTTTTGTTTTTCTATTTATAATAAAATGTTTTACAAATGGCAGATAAAACTGGTGGGCTAGACCCAAAAACATATCAACAAGCTATAAAAGCAGTAGAAGAATTGACTAAAAAACAAAAAGCTTTAGGTAAAACCATGGATGGGTTTAAAGCTTCGTGGAATGGTATTTCTTCTACCATATTTGGTATTTCTGGAGCGGATTGGTGGGAAAAAGTTCCAAAAACAACTGAAGAATTACTTAAAGATGCTGAACTAATAAAAGAAATGGAAAGCAACTTGAAGGGGGTTGGTAAAACTCTTGATGCAAGTGTTAACGATTCAATAAAAAGAATGACTGTAGGAATTACGGGTTTAGAATCAAATTTGAGTGGATTTGCAAATTCTTTTAAAGGGAAATCGGATATTATTGGAACAATGTTAAAAGATGCTTCTGGTAGTTTTTCTTTAGAAGAAGCATCACAAGCTCTTGATTTAATTCAGAAAAAAAGCAAAGATTTGGGTTCTTTATCTGTTAGCGATAGAGAAAAATTAAATAAGTTGATTGAAAAATCGAAACTTGATGAGGAAGACATTGCAAAAATGTTAGAAGATAGTCAAAAAAAATCTGAAGAGTTCTATCAAACATTATTAAAACAAATGCCGCAGCTTAATGAAATTGAAGATGAAGGCATGAGGAAAAAATTTCTTATATCTTTAGCAAATAAAGACATATCTGGATTTTTAGACGAGCATCAAGAAAAAGGATTAATGATATTAGCAACACAGAAACAAATATATGATGATGTTGCAGACCAGGCTGATGAGTATCTTAAGATAAATAAGCAAGTCAAAGAAATGACTAAAGAACTTTCAAAAACAGAAAGAGAAGTTTTTAGAGTTCAAAAAGGGTTAGAGGCAGTTGGAAAAAATATAGCATCTGGCATTATTCCTAAACTTCTTGAATTTGACAAAGTAATTCATGATGTTCAGAAAAACACTGGCATTATGTTGACTGAAAATGCAGCAAGAATGACAGAGCTTTCAATAAAAACAGCAGAGTTTGGAATGGACATTCAGCAAACTGCTGATTTTATGGGACAACTTAGTGAAGAATTGAGGACTACAGATTTTAATGTACTATCACAGGCTGCAGATGATTTAAAAACAATTCAACTTGCAACTGGTGTATCGTCAGAAAATTTGAGTGCTATGGCAGGTGAAATGATGAGAAACGGACAATCTTCAGAACAAGTTGCTGAATCCATGGCTAATGCTAATGTATACGCCAAGAGATTTGGTGTGAGCTCAAAGAAGGTTCTTGACGGAATGTCTAGAAACATAACTAGAATGCGTACAATGGGTTTTACTGGCGGAGAAAAAAGTTTGATGAAAATGGTTGCAACTGCTGAAAGACTCAGAATGAATGTTGATGAAATTTTTGATGTTGCATCAAAAGCTAGGAATATTGAGGGTGCAATGGAAATGGCAGCAGAACTTCAATTAGCTGGAGGTTCATTTGCAAATATTAATCCAATGGATTTGTTAGCAGCATCAAGAAAGGGTCCTGAAGAACTTCAAAAGATATTAACTCAGATGGGTGGAGACATTGGGGAGTTTAATGCAAAAACTGGAGAAATGAAATTTGACCCAGTTGATGTAGACCGTTTACAAATAGTAGCTGATGCAACAGGACAATCTCTTGATTCAATTCAAAAGATGATTACAAAAAATGCTCAGGACAATGCAAAATTAAACATGATGCCCGACATTTCTTTTGAAGGATTAACTGATAAAGATGGAAAACCAATTGACCCAGACCAAATAAAAAATACTTTAATGGATTCTGTTGATATGACTGGTAAAGTATTGGAGGGAAGTGTTCTTGATAAAGCTGGAATTAAAGATTTAAGTGAAGTTACAACAGAACAAGCAGAAGCCATAATGCGTGACCAAATAGAAAAAGATAAAAATCTTGAAGAACAAGCAAAACAAAATCAAGGTTTCCAGGATGCTTTAAAAGCGTTTGCTAATTCTTTTATGAATATTCTTACCATATTCCAACCAGTTATAGAAGCTTTAACAGCAGTATTGCAATGGATAATAAAAAATAAGTGGGTTTTACTTATTGGTGCTCTTGTTGCTCTTGCTGCATATATGCCTTCTTTACTTGTAAAAATGGGTGGACTTATGGGGTCAATGAAAAAATGGCTCACAAGTTTCGCAGGAATGTTTAAAAAAGGTGGAATTTCAGAAATGTTTAAGGGAGGCATGGCAAAAAAATTAAAAGTTCCTGGAACTGAAGCAAAGGATGATTTGGCAAATAAAATTGATAAAACTGATGATTTGGGAAGTAAGGCCAATAAAGTTAAAGGAAAAAGTGGATTGAAAACATTGGCAGAAGGACTAAAAGCAATGGGAAATGCAAAAGTTTTTACTGGAATAGGAGCAGTTGCTTTGGCTGGACCAGCATTGTTATTATTTGTTCCAGCATTACCAGGATTATTAGTATTAGCCGCTGTTGGTGCTATGGATAAATTAATAACAAGAGGATTTAAAGCTGTTGCAAAAGGATTTGAAATTATGGGAAAACAAATGAAAAATATTCTCATGGGTTCTCTTGCTTTATTTATAGTTGGAGCTGCGTTAATTCCATTTGTTTATGCGTTAACATTGTTACAAGGAATTAAATGGGAAACTTTAGCAATGGCAGCAGTTGGAATGCTTGTTTTGGTTGGAGCATTGGCTATTGTTGGAGCAATTATGATGAGTGGAGTTGGTGCAATGGCTATATTAGCAGGAGCGTTGGCTTTAGTTTTAATTGCAGCAGCTCTTGCTATTGCTGCAGTCGGGCTTCTTATTTTTGCAGTTGCTATGCAAGAATTAGCAAAAGTAGATTGGGCTTCCTTTTCTGGAATTGGAGGTGCCTTGGCTGAAGTTGCTGGCGGATTGGCGCTCTTTGCATTAGCTGGATTATTGTTTTTAAATCCTTTAATGCTTATTGGCATGATGTTAATGATTGCAACTTTGGCAGCAATATCAATTGTTCTTGTTCCTTTAGCAGAAGCACTTGAAATGGGTGGAAAGGGACTTGATTCCATGGCTTCTGGGGTACTAAAATTGACAGAATCTTTGGGTAAATTGGATTTTGAAAAGTTAGAACAACTTAAAGAGTTTTCACAGTCGATGGCGCTTGCTTCTCTTGCAGGGGGAGCTATGTCTGCTATGGTTTCTGTTGTAGAAGCTATTGGAAAAATAGGTAGTGGTGGAAAAGGCGAAGGTGGTAGCGGTGGTGGAACCAAAACTGTTGTAATACAGCTTAAAATGCCTAATGGAAGGGTTATTGAAGAACACATTGTTAAAGATATAGATAAAGCTTCATAATATGTATATAAATTTTGATTACGAAGAAGAAAGACAGAACATGGAGGATAAATTTAACCAGTTTTTTGGTGAGTTTTCGTCTGAAGTGAGAAATAGGCTTATGTCAAAAAATTTATCAAAACCAGAAAGTTTATATGATATTTTTTACCCTTCTATAAAGAATGACTTATTAAGTAAAAACAATAATCCATATAAAGTTGATTTAGATGAGTTTTCTCAAAAAATAAGAGAAGAACAATTAACGAAAGCTGTAGAAAAAACACTTTCCTTAGAAGAACAATCTGAAGAATTTAGAAAATCTTTGTTGGCAAGAGATAATCTTCACAGAGAAACTAATGAAATGATGGCTCTTTTTGAAAGAAAACGTAAAGATTTATTAAGCAAGAATGTTAGTTCTCCAACTGACTTAATGAAAGAATCAGAAGCGTATAGAAGAACAAACCTTTCAAAAAATTCAGAGAATTTAAATGCGGAAAATGAAAGAAAGGAAACACAAGAAAATTTCAGAGAAGAAAATTTAAGTCATAGAGTTTCAAAATCGCAAGATTTACTGGATGATTCTGATGGTTTTAGAAAAGAAAACTTGGCACATGGCAGCAAAGAAGAAGAAAATGGATTTAATGTAGATGAATTTGAATCAAAATCAGCAATATATAGAAAAGAGGATTTGGCAAAAAATGTTCAAAAAAAATCTGATTTAGAAAAAGAATCTGACCAATTTAGAAGGAAAAATTTATCTCTTAATATCCCAGGGGAAGAAACTGATTTTATAGAAGATTTTGAACAAGATAGGAATGATGCATTATCTAAAAATGTTTCAAAAGATTCAGACTTAGAAAAAGACTCTGTTCAATTTAGAGATAATAATTTATCGAATAATAATTCAAAATTATATGAATCTAATCTGGAAATAGATTCTCAAACAATAAGGAGAGATAATCTGTCAAATAACGTTGCAAATACTTCAGATTTAGAAAAAAATTCCACTTATTTTAGAAATTCCGATTTGTCTTATAATGTTTCTAAAGAAACTGACCTTGAAAAAGACTCAAAAAATTATAGAGAAGCTGATTTATCCAGTAACAATTCAATTAAGTATGACTTAGAAAAGGATTCTGAAGAATTCAGAAAAGGAGATTTATCTTACAATAAATCAAAAAAAATAGATTTAGAAACAATTTCTACTGAATTTAGAAAAGAAGAATTATCAAACAACACCCCCAGAACAACTGATTTGGCGACTGATTCGTCAAAATATCAAAGCGCCAATTTATCATTTAATGTTCCAAAAGAAACTAATCTTGAGGAAGATTCGAAGGGAACAATGAAGGAAAATTTATCCAATAATGTTAAAATAAAACATGATTTGGAAAAAGAATCAGAATTATACAGAAAAGAAGATTTGTCGAATAATGTTCCTGGTACAACTGATTTGGAAAAAGATTCTGCCCCATACTATAGAGCTAATTTAGCCAACAATGTTCCAGAAACAACAGATTTAGAAGTTGACTCTGTTCCATATTATAATGCAAATATGGCAAATAATGTTCCAGGAGTCTCTGATTTAGAAAAGGACTCTGTGTCTTATAGGGAAGGTGATTTGTCGGCAAATGTTACTATTGTTACTGACCTGGAGACCGATTCTGTTCCATATAGAGAAGATGATTTGTCTGCTAACGTACCAAATGGTTCAGATTTAGAAACTGACTCTGTTCCATATAGAGAAGAAGATTTATCGGTAAATGTACCAATCATTACTGATTTGGAAGTTGATTCAGTCCCTTACAGAGAAGATGATTTGTCTGCTAACGTACCAAATGGTTCAGATTTAGAAACTGACTCTGTTCCATATAGAGAAGATGATTTGTCTGCTAACGTACCAAATGGTTCAGATTTGGAAACTGACTCTGTTCCATATAGAGAAGAAGATTTATCTGCTAATGTACCAAGTGAATCAGATTTACAAGTAGACTCTGTTCCTTATTGGAATAATAATGTATCGGCTAATGTTCCAAGTAATGAGATAATTGATTTTCATTCTGACCAATTTGGACAACCAAATAGTGCAGATAAAGAAAGGCAGCTTAATTTATCAAAAAATCCACCATCAAATCAATCAATTAATGGACATTATGACCAATATGGAAGTGCGAATAGTAGTGAAAATGAAAGAATAACAAATTTAAATAAAAATATTGGATTTGGTCAACTTGGCATAAACGTTCTTGGTCCTGGTGGTACATCAGTATTTGTTGGAGTTTCTGGTGTTTGGACACAAGGACTTGTTTTTAGAAATTTGCTGACTATGAGGAATAAATATAAGGGTCAAGCAAATTATTATACTGAAGCTAGAAATTTGGAATATGGGGAAGGTGGAATGCTTTTAACAAATACGTTAAAAGTTCCTAAACAAAGCGAGATTGTTAATCAAGAAGCGCTTCCTATGACACCATCTGAATTTATTAATGCAAGTGTTTCTGATTATCAAGAAATTACATCGCCAATTGAAAGAAACCTTATGGTTGCACAAAAATATGCATCTGCGTATAAAAATTTTATAGCACCATATTCTATCTATGATGCATATGGAACA
>Ga0265297_10008729_pt1 | contig 13394 bp, 13 predicted proteins | sample Munlanlwell13791_FD_192502 | JGI IMG/M metagenome (GOLD analysis project Ga0265297, IMG submission 192502) | Leachate microbial communities from a municipal landfill in Southern Ontario, Canada - Leachate well 137-91 | ecosystem: Engineered > Solid waste > Landfill > Unclassified | place... | reverse complement strand
CATAACTTAGAAAAACAAGATCCAAAAATTTATAAAGCCATAAATGACGAAACCCGGCGACAACAAACAGGACTGGAAATGATTGCCTCGGAAAATATCGTTTCTCCCGCCGTATTAGAAGCAATGGGCTCACCGCTTACCAATAAATATTCCGAAGGGTATCCGGGTAAACGGTATTATGGCGGAAATGAATTTGTGGATATTTGCGAAAATCTGGCAATAGAACGCGCCAAAAAAATATTCGGTGCAGAACATGCCAACGTTCAGCCGCACGCCGGCTCCCAAGCCAATATGGCCGCTTATTTCGCCCTGATGCAGACGGGAGACAAATTAATGGCGATGAATTTGGCACACGGCGGACACTTAACGCACGGCTCTCTGGTAAATTTCTCAGGAAAACTCTACAAAATCATTCCTTACGGCGTGCGTTCCGACAATCACCTTATTGATATGGATGAGGTACGTAAAATCGCCAAAGCTGAAAAACCAAAAGTAATTTTGGCCGGCTACACCGCTTATCCGCGTTTTATTGATTTTAAAAATTTTTACGAAATTGCCAAAGAAGTCGGAGCTTACTTTATGGTTGATATGGCACATATCGCGGGGCTTATTGCTGCCGGGGTTCATCCCGATCCAATCCCATACGCCGATGTTGTAACGACAACAACTCACAAAACTTTGCGCGGTCCGAGAGGCGCGATGATACTTTGCAAAATTGCCGATCGTCTTCACCCAAAAGATAAAAAAAATCTGGCGCAAAAGATTGACAGCGCGGTTTTTCCAGGAATGCAAGGCGGCCCATTGGATCACATAATCGCCGCCAAGGCCGTGGCTTTTGGCGAAGCCCTAAAACCGGAATTTAAAAAATACGGAAAACAAATCGTGGAGAATGCAAAACAAATGGCAAAAATATTTCAGGAAGAAGGCGTGGCAATGGTCTCGGGAGGTACGGATAACCATTTGCTACTGCTTGATTTAACCAATTTAAACATCAGCGGAAAAGAAGCGGAAACGCTACTGGATTCTGTCGGCATTTATACCAACAGAAATACCGTACCAAACGAAACTCGCTCGCCATATGATCCCTCAGGCTTGCGTCTTGGCACACCGGCAATCACCACCCGCGGACTCAAAGAAAATGATTGCGAAATTGTCGCCGGAACCATTGCCTCATTATTAAAAAATCCAAAAAATAAGTCCGTCATCACCAACGCGAAAAAAATCGTAAAAGAACTGACAGACAAATATCCGATATACAATAACTAGAAACTAGAATCTAGAAAGTAGAAAATAGAATATAATCCCGCAAAAACGGGATTATTATTTTATAAAAAAAGATAAAGAGAAACTTGATTTTTAGCTAAATTTATAATATCATATTTTCATAACTTCTATTTTCTATTTTCTATTTTCTATTTTCTATTTTCTATTTTCTATTTTCTAATCTATGCATTTGATTGACGGAAAAAAAATCGCTTCAAAAATAGAAACTTCATTAAAACGATCCAAGCGTAAAGGCGGTTTGGCCGTTATTTTGGTTGGCAATAATCCAGCAAGCAAATTATATGTCGCTCTAAAAGAAAAGGCCGCCCGACGCACGGGAATAAATTTTGAAAAAATAATCTTTCCAGCCTCATCTAACATCTCCTTAACTAAGAAGAGGGATCAGGAGAAACAAATTTTAAATAAAATTAGCAAACTTAATTCCCGTCCTGACATCAGCGGGATTATCGTTCAATTGCCACTTCCGAAATATTTGGATACGGATAAAATTATAAAAGCCATTGACCCCAAAAAAGACGCCGACGGCTATCATCCGGAAAATATTAAAAAATTCCAAAATGGAAATTTCCCATTTTATCCTCCGGTTTTGGGCGCGATTTTAGAAATATTAAATAGTGTTGAACCGCAAAAAAATAAAAACATAGTTTTGGTAAGCAACAGTAAAATATTTCCCATCCCCTTCCAGTCATATTTTGGAAAAAATCTCACGGTTTCAAAATTCAAAGATATAAAAAGATATCTGCCACAGGCCGATATAATAATAACGGCCGTCGGCAAGCAAGAATATTTAAAAGCCGCTTTGGTAAAGAAAGGCACAGTAATTATTGACATTGGAATTATCAGAAAAAATAAAAAAGTTTATGGCGATGCCGATCAAAAATCTTTAAAAAACAAAGCCTCATATCTTACCCCCGTCCCCGGCGGCGTGGGACCGATAACCGTCGCCTGCCTGCTAAAAAATGTAAAAAAATAACTCCGATTCTCTCGGAGTTTTTTAGCCCTAATTTTTTCCAACCGATTTTTTCTTTAAGCTACTCTTACCTTCAAAAGTCATTGTGTTTACCTCAAGGGCTCCGGCGATGCTTAAAGCCTTCATAAAAATAAAGGTATAAGCCTTTTCCCGTTCACCTTCTCCGGAAAAATTACTTACAAATTTCGTAAAAAATTCTGCGCAATCAAGGACATTTCCGGTTTCCGCAAGCTTTTTTACAACCTTTTCTTCAAACTCATCACAAAAATTTAAATACTTTCTGGCAAAACTTCTAAATTGTTTCGGCGTAATTGTCACTTTTCTCCTCCTTAAAAATCAGAGTTATTCGGCCTTAATTTGTATCGTCCAATTTTTTATTAAAGATATTTACTTGCTCACAAATCATTCCTTCCATATTACTGGCTTGTCCAACATATAAACCTCTAAAAAAAATAAACGTATATGCCACTCCTCGTTCCTCAAGAGGAAACTTATTTACAAATTCGGTAAAAAACTCAGGATAATCGCCAGTGAATCCCTCTGTTTTTAATTTTTCAAAAAGTTTTTTTTCAAAATCAATAAGTTTCTCCATGTGTCTTGCTTTGAAATCAACAAGACCTTCTGGCGTTAACTTCATTTTAATCCTCCTTAGAAAAATGAACTGACTTCGTAAATCATTCCTAATAAAAATACTACTCCCATAAAGATAAGAAAAGCAAGGGGCAGGCGAACTTCATACTCAGGCTTTCGCTCGCCCATTTTCCGCGCGCGGGCATAAATCCAAATTACCAAAAAAGCTTCAAATCCGGAAAAAACCGCGCCGCTAAAACTAATTATTTTTATAAAATCTTTTGTCCCTAACAAGAATATAAGAAACGGAACGCCGCAAGCTAAAAACCAAGAAAGATATCCGTTTATCTTAAAATCAAGATGAAATTGCTCTTTTGAATATAGGACAAGCGGCAAGAAAGATGTCGCCACGGCAAAAAGTCCGAAAAATGCGCCAAGATATAGCACCCAGCCGCCAAAAATCGTTCCTAGGCCGCTAATTGCATCTTGAGTAGTATTGCCACCTGTCGCTCCCAAAATAGCAAAGGCAAAAAGCGCAATTAGCGCAATCGGTATTACCGACCCCCAAAATATCGCTTTTTTGGCATCTTTTTTATTGCGCGACATTATTTCAAGAACTTCCGGAACAGCTGCGGCGCCGGTTATAGAAAATAAAATCACACCGTATGGCGCAAAAAATTCACCAATATTGAAATTTAAAAAATTTGAAAGGTTTGTTTTTGTGGCGGCCAAAACAGTCAAAAATGCCATTACCAGCAAAAGCGCGCCGGTCATCAACATTTCTGAAAACACTATCGTTTTAATACCAATTAAAATAATAAACGCCATTACGAAAAAAAATATCACCTGGTAGATCAAAACTGCGCCACCAAAAAACGGCGACAAAAGAATATGTAAAAATTGTCCTCCTAAAATTATATAAGCGACAATGACAGCATAGAATCCAAGCGTAGATGCCACAACGGCAAACCGTTTCCACCATTTTCCAAGATACAAATTGGCAAGCCCTGCCAGTCGGCATTTTATTTTTGTCCGCAAAAGCGTTTCACCATAAATAAGATGGTTGGAGATTATAATCGCCGACAAAATTAAAAAATAAATCAGGCCGATTAACGCGCCGGATTTCGCAATAACATACGGCAGTCCAAAAAGTCCCACGCCAATTATCATGCCGATCATCAAAGATGTGCCCCTAAAATAATTTTTTGTTGTTGCTTTCATACATTTAATTATAACAAAAAAATTTAATCAAATCACTTTTCTTATCAAATTGAGATTCTTCGGTCGGGTACTCCCTCAGAATGACAACAGGGGTGGCAAGAATAATAGAAACAATCTCGGGATAGCTCTGTCATTCTGAGGAGGCGTAATCGCCAACGAAGAATCTCATTGTTATAATTGAGATTCTTCGGTCGGGTACTCCCTCAGAATGACCCCTCTTCGCTCTTGGATTACCAAGAGCTTCAAGGGGCAGGCACAATGGCGGAGGGAAGAGACTCAGAATAACGCGGCTAATCTTGTCATTATCCATGACACAAATACAGTCCCTTGCCATCCTGCCCCTCTTTTGTATAAAATAGAGTAATACATAGCCTGTCGGGCAATTCTCGCTTTCACGGGAATTAAATAATATATATGACATCAGACTCAAACAATGGTATTGGCAGAATCCCACCCCAAAATTTAGAGGCAGAGCAATCTTTGTTGGGATCTCTTTTGATTGATAAAGAGGCAATGCTTAAAATTGCCGACGCTGTAAATCCTGATGACTTCTATAAACAGAACCATTCTTTGATTTTTGAGGCCATGAACGAGCTTTATGCCAAGCATGAGCCGATTGATATTTTGAGTGTAACTAATCGTTTAGAAGAAAAAAAACAGATTGAGTCAATCGGCGGCCGAAGTTATTTGATGCAACTTTCAAACATTGTACCAACATCATCTCATGTTTTGCACTATGCCGGAATAATCCACAAAAAAGCCACCCTTCGCCGTCTTTTAGAAACCGCAAGCGTTATCGGCGAGCTGGTTTACAACGAAGAAGAAGATTTGGATGTTGTTTTGGATAAAGCAGAAAAACATCTCTTCGGCGTGGCGCAGAATTCTTCCAAACAAGCCTTTGTCCCCATAAAAAATGTTTTGGAGCAGGCCTTTGACCGTATTGATGAGTTGCATCGCGAAAAAGGAAAATTACGCGGTATTCCCACAGGCTTTACCGCCTTGGACAACTATTTATCGGGTTTACAGAACTCCGACTTGGTAATCTTGGCAGCTAGACCTTCAGTGGGTAAAACTTCTTTTGCCTTGGATATCGCGAGACAAGCCGCAAAATCCGGAAAATCCGTTGGCTTATTCAGTTTGGAAATGTCAAAAGAACAATTAGTTGACCGCTTAATTTGCGCGGAGGCAAACATTGACCTTTGGAAGATGAGAACTGGAAAGTTAACTGATTCATCAGATGACTTCACAAGAATCGGTAATGCCTTGGGTACACTTTCAGAGTTGCCTTTATATATTGACGATGCCGCTTCATGCAACATCATGGATATCCGGACGAAAGCGCGGCGTTTACAAATGGAGCGAGGATTAAATATGATTATTATAGATTACCTTCAACTTTTGGAATCGCGCTCCAGCAAAGGTTCATCTGATAATCGCGTGCAAGAGGTTGCGGAAATTACCCGCGGCCTCAAAGCTGTAGCCCGCGAGCTCAACGTACCGGTATTAGCTTTATCCCAGCTTTCCCGCGCCGTTGAGCAGAACAAACCAGCCATCCCAAAACTTTCCCACTTGCGCGAATCGGGCTCAATTGAGCAAGATGCCGATGTGGTTATGTTTATTTACAGGAAATCAGCTGACAGAAACTATCGGCCGGAAGATTTAGAACCTCAAGAAAAGTGTATTGCGGAAATTCATATCGCCAAACACAGAAACGGTCCAACCGGAGAAATCAAACTTTATTTTGATGAACAAAGAGTTTGTTTTAAAAACTTGGAAACAAAAATGGCGCCTCAATCTTTTTCTGCTCCCCAACCTCAGCCAAAACGAATTGAAGAACCGCCGTTTTAAGCTAGAAAATATAATTTAGAAAGTAGAAAATAGAAAAATACATTTCAAAAAGCTACTAGCGGGTTTACGACACCCGCTAGTAAAATACAAAAACTATAATACAAAAATATTTCACGCTAATCAGATGAATCCCAAACTTCCCAATGAACTCAATCGGCTCGTAGAAGCCTTTTCCCGCTTTCCCGGCATCGGAGAAAAAACCGCTCTCCGATTTGTTTTATATCTTTTGGGAAAAGATAATTTTTACGTTGAAAATTTGGCAATGCAAATTGACAGTCTAAAAAATTTATCGCTTTGCCCGAAATGCCATAATATTTCCGCGGAAAACGGTCTGTGCAAGTACTGTGCCGATCCAGCGCGCGATAAAAAAACTATTTGCGTTCTTGCCAGCTTGCCCGAACTTTTGGCGATTGAAGCGACTGGTGATTTTTTGGGCGTTTATCATATCTTAGGCGGAAAGCTGGATACACTTCACGGCATCACACCGGAACAGCTAAATATCAACAGCTTGATTCTTCGCGCAAAAAATGATGGCATCAAAGAAATTATTTTGGCATTAAATCCTGACATTCCTGGAGAAAATACAATTTTATTTCTTACTCGTCTGTTAAAGCCTCTGAATATAAAAATAAGCCGCCTTGCGCGCGGCCTGCCAATGGGAAGTGAACTTGAATATGCCGACCCGATTACGCTTTCTTCCGCCCTTGAGGGGCGTCAGACGCTATAAATTTTTGATTGCTGATTTTTGACTTTAGATTTAAATACAGTCGCGAAGCGACACATTATACAATCTAAAATCCGCAATCTAAAATCTAAAATTAAAAAAAAGCCCCGCTATCTAACGGGACTTTTTTATTTATGCGACTATTTTTACTATTTGTATTTCAGTGAATGGCTGTCTGTGCCCTCTGGTTCTCAAGTATCTGACTTTTGATTTAAATTTAACAACTCTGATTTTTTTAGCTTTGGCCTGGCGGACAACTTTCGCTTCAACATAAGCGCCCTCTATTTGCGGCATACCGATTTTTATTTCTTTATCGGCAACCAAGAGAACGTCGGAAAGTTTTACGGTATCGCCTTCATTGGCTTCCAATTTTTCTACTTTTAATTTATCGTTTTCTTTTACTATATATTGTTTGCCTCCGGTTTTTATTACTGCGAGCATAAAATAGAATCTAGAATTAAAAATACAATCTAGAACTTAATAATTATATCTTGTCTAATATTACCAAAATACCTTTTAAATGTCAAGTTTAACCAAATCCCCTACCTTAAAACCATATTTTTCAGCCAAACCGGCGTTAATTTCCATGACATACTTGGCGGGCGAGACTGGTTTATAGCTTTCCAAATATTGCGTAAGCGGAACCGGAGCTTTTTCCTTGATATCAACAATTTTCCCCTCATTTATCCATATAATATCAATGGAAAAACGCATGTCTTTCATCCAGAATAATTGGTAATCAGCCTTGGAAAAAGCAAAAAGCATTCCCTTGCCGTTTTTTAACGATTCTCTGCCTGACAAGCCCTTTGCCATTTCTTGCGCGCTTTTTACAATTTCAACCTTGAATTCTTTGCCGTTTATAGCAACTTCACCGGTTGTGGCACAATACTGCATAACCTTTAAACAAAATGCCACACCTATCATAGTCAAAATAATATACAAAGCAAAATTGTTTTTATTGTTGTGCATCTATTTATTTTTTAAATATTGGTCTATGGCCTGATTGACCAATTTATCAGCTTCTTTATTTTTTTCCCGCATTACATGAGTTACTGTAAATCTTTTAAATCCCACACGCAAATTATGAACTTTCAAATATAACGGCGCCAAGTCCGCATTTTTTACTTTATACTCGCCTTTCAGTTGCTTAACGATAAGCTCACTGTCCATAAAAAGATCAATCTCATCCGCTCCCATTGCACATGCTGTTTCCAGTGCTGAAAGGAGGGCTTTGTATTCCGCTTGATTATTAGTCGTCTCGCCAATATATTTTCCGTATTCTTTAACGGTTTTTCCGCCGGATTTAATGACAATACCAATGCCGGCATTTCCCGGATTTCCCCTCGCCCCTCCGTCCGTAAAGATAGTTAGTTTCATAAAATTTATAATTTTAAAAAATTCTACTATCGGAAGTCGGAAATCCGATAGTAGCTGATTATATTTTTTCCATATCCACAATTTTAAATTGCGCTTCGCGGCGGCCATTCCATTCGTTTATTCCTGCCTCATACACTACGTCTATTTTATCACCAAATTTTAATGTTTTACAAAAATGTCCAAAACAAAATCCAATCATTTTATGTTGAACACCTTTTTTACCCGACACCGTGAGACGCAAATGTTTTTCGCCGTTGCCAACAATTGCCGTTCCGCGCACGGTTAAATTTCGTGAAATAAAAACCGGTTCGGGATTTTCTCGGCCAAAGGGAGAAAATTTTTCCAGCCCTTCGCAAAATTTTAAATTTAAATTATCAATCTCCGCTTCCGCGTCAATTGGCAAAATCCGTTCTTTCTCTTTAAATTCTTTTTGCGCGAATTCCAAAATTTTCTCTTGAAAAATCGGCAGGCTTTCTTCATCTTTTAAAGTCATGCCCGCGGCTTCGGCGTGCCCGCCAAAAGCGCAAAATAAATCGCTCATTTTTTGCAAAGCGGACATAATATTCATTCCGCCTTTCGTGCTCCGCGCCGAACCTTTTATTTTTCCTTCAACTTTTGTCATTAAAACAACCGGCCGATTGAATGTTTCACTGATTTTTCCGGCCGCAAGACCCAAAAGTCCCAAAGGCCATTCCGATTTAAAAATAAAAAGACAAGAATCTTTTTCTTTTTTATTCTCCACAATCTGAAATTTTGCTTCATTAACAATAATACTTGTCTGTTTTTGCCGCTCGGCATTAGCTTTGTTCAGATTCTCTGCAAGATTTTTTGCTTCTTCCTCATTCTCTGAAGTCAATAGCTCAAACGCGGCATTGGCGTGATCCATACGTCCGGCGGCGTTAATGCGCGGAGCAATTTGAAAACCAATATTATGCGCATCAAGCTTTCCCAATTCCAGTCCCGCCGCCTCAATCAATTTTTTTAATCCCAACCGCCTGGTTTTATTTAAAACTTTAAGACCGTACTTTACTAAAATACGATTTTCGCCCACAAGCGACATCATATCCGCAACCGTCGTAATGGCCGCCAAATCAAGTAACCACTTTTCTACGGATTCTTTTGATTCTTTTATTTGCAAAGGATATTTGCTTTTTAAAATCCCTTGCGCCAGCTTAAACGCCACGCCACCACCCGATAACAGCTTAAAAGGATATTCTCCCACCTGCGGATGAATAAAGGCGTAAGCATCAGCTGAAAGCTCCGGGGGTAAGGTATGGTGGTCGGTTACTATTACGTCTATACCTTTGGTTTTAGCGTAAGAGATCTGCATATTATTGGTCACGCCACAATCACAAGTTATGATTATTTTTGCTCCCGCTTCCGCCATATAATCAATTGCGCCATTATTTAATCCATAACCCTCTTTTTCCCGATGCGGAATATAAATTCTTGGCACAAAACCATAAGCCTTTAAAACAGTGTGCAAAATGACCGCGCCTGGCACGCCATCGGCATCATAGTCGCCATAAACAAAAATGACTTCGTTTTTTTCTTTGGCCAAAAAAATCCGATCTATCGCCCGCGCCATATCAGGAAAAAGATAAGGATCACCCAATGCATTATAATCGGCATTAAAAAAAATTTGAGCCGCTTCCGGATCTTTCACTTCGCGATTCCACAACAATTGCAAAATCAAGGGATCGTATCCCCAATCTTTTCCAAATCCCTCCGGATATTTTTCAGACACCTGCCAGTTGCTTTTCATAATTATCTAAATAGCGGCGACAATGTCCAAACAACCATAGAAAAAATCACAGCTACTGCCACTATAAACCAAAAAACTTTCTCCCATTTTTTCTTCTTTGCCATATTTATTATTAACTTTCTTATATAGTTATTCTATCAAAGCCGCTAAAAAAGAACAAAAAAGGACTAAGCTCTTGCTTAGTCCAATTGTATCAGCCTCCTTGAAGTTTGTTTATATTTTCATGAACTTTATCTATTCCTCCTTGTATAAGTTGGAGCAACGGAATAATGGTTTGTGCGTGATTTTGAACTTCTGGTATCAAACTGTCTTTTTCACGCTCATATTCCAGTTTTAAAAACATCAAACTGACAATTTCTCTGAACTTTGATACATTTTGAGTAAACTCATCAATCGTCCATAACGTATCTTGGCAAACCCCTGATAGCTCGTCCATTCTCTTAGGCGAGACTTTTATCACGGCCATTTATTTCTCCTTATCGCAACATTCGTTAGTACCGCACTTACTCATCTGGCAACATTGTTTTAAGGATAATTTTCCGTCCAAATCGGAAAAGTTATCGGAAAATCTAACAAACCATTTATCCGCTACCGCTCCTTGCAACTTATCCGCCCATTCAGGTTTTAAATTTTTAAAAAGTTCCTCTTCAGAAACATTAAAAAAGTTAGCCAGAATACTAATAATAAATCTCTTATTAACCACCAGGATCAATTTTTTTAAATACAAACCTGCCTCGGGTGTTTTGTATAATTTTTCCGGCATGATAGATATTCCCCATTTTTCTATTATCCTCACAGCGGCAAATTGCGCCAAACGAAGAATTTTTTTCATACATTCGGCTTCAATTTTTTCTGAATTATGTTTTTCCATTTGAAGTTGCGAAGCCAGTTCGGCTATTTGCTTTTGTCCTTCGCCCCAACAATATTCCGCTTTTTCCGCCCTTTTCTTTAATTCTTGATTTTCTCGCGTAAATTCAACCAAACGACGATAGTTCTTTAGGAATTTAATCAGCATTATATCAAGCTCCTTTTTAAAAGTACTTATAGAAGATATTAGCAAGATAAAAAAATAGCGCAAGTTGGATTTGTGCTATTTTAAAAATAAACTGCAATTTATTCCCTTCTTAATATTGCGGTAAAAGCCTCTTGAGGAATATCAACCTTGCCCACACCCATGGCTTTCATGCGTTTTTTTCCTTCTTTTTGTTTTCGTAAAAGCTTCATTTTTCTGGTTACGTCGCCGCCGGACATTTTTGCCATCATATCTTTTTTCATGGCCGGAATGCGCGCCGAAGCGATAATTTTTCCACCGGCATTTTTCCCCGTTTGATAATTCAAAACAGCCTGCATTTTCACTTCAAACATTTGGCGCGGCAAAACGTCTTTCAGCTTATCCACAATCCTTCTGCCGTCGGCATAAGCCCAATCCCTGTATACCAGTGAGGACAGTGCTTCAACCAAGTTTTCGGCAACAATAATATCCAGCCTTTCAACGTCGGCCAGCCGATAATCAATCAATTCGTAATTCATTGACGCGTAACCGGATGAGGCGCTCTTCAATTTGTCATAAAAATCCGTTACCACTGTGGCAAGCGGCATCTCATAATGTAAAATTACTCTTGTGCCATAGCCTTCATCGCCAATATATTCAGTATTTTTATAAACTCCGCGCTTAACCGTAACTAGCGTCATGATATTTCCGATATAATCTTTTGGCGAAACAATATCAACTTTAACCCACGGCTCCATTATTCTCTCCACAAGAGACGGGTTTGGCAGTTCCTGCGGGCTTTTGATGGTTATTTTTTCTCCATTCGTTTTATAAACTTCATAAGCAACCGACGGCGCGGTAACAATCACTTCCAGCCCGAATTCCCTTTTTATTCTTTCCAAAGTTATTTCCAAATGAAGCAATCCCAAAAATCCGGCGCGCAAACCAAAGCCCAAAGCCTCAGAGTGTTCCGGCTCAAAAAATAACGAGGAGTCGTTCAATTTTAATTTGTCCATGGCATCGCGCAAAAGCTCAAAATTGCTGCCGTCTTTCGGAAAGATGCCAGCAAAAACCATCGGACGCACTTCTTTGTAGCCCGGAAGCGCCTCCGGCCTTTTTCCTTTTTCCGCAATCGTGTCGCCTACTTTCAGATATGAAATATTTTTCAATCCGGTAACGATATACCCGATTTCACCGCTTTTCAAAATTTCGCTTTTTACAAGCCGCGGTTTGAAATATCCCACTTCCAACGCTTCGCCTTCCGCGCCGGTTGCCAACATTTCCGTTTTCATTCCTGGCTTCAAAATTCCATCCATAACCCTAATATAAGCGACAACGCCGCGATAATCATCATACTGCGAGTCAAAAATCAAAGCGCGCGCCGGTTTTTCTTCTTGAATCTTGGGTGGCGGAACTTTTTTAATAATTTCCTCAATTAGTTCCAAAACGCCGGCGCCGGTTTTTCCGGAAACAGATAAAATATCTTCTTTTTTACACCCGACAATATTTATAATTTCATTTTTTGTTTTTTCCGGATCCGCGGCCGGCAAATCAATCTTATTAACCACGGGAATGATTTCCAGCCCTTGGTCAAGCGCCAAATAAAGATTGGCAATTGTTTGCGCCTGCACGCCTTGCGTTGCATCAACTAACAAAATCGCGCCCTCGCAAGCCGCGAGGGATCGCGAAACTTCATAAGTAAAATCCACATGTCCGGGAGTGTCAATTAAATTAAGAATATAGGAATTAGATTGTAGTTTATAGTCCATGCGGACAGGTTGTAGCTTTATTGTAATACCCCTCTCCCGCTCCAAATCCATTTGATCTAACAATTGATCTTTCATTTCACGCTTGGAAACCGTTCCGGTCAACTCCAAAAGCCGGTCAGACAAAGTTGACTTCCCGTGATCAATATGAGCAATGATGCAAAAATTTCTGATATTATTCATAATTCTTTAAACTTGATAAATCCGAGTCCTGCCCTTCGCAGCTCCGCGAGGAGCGAAGAATGGGTGATCAATATGGGCAATGATGCAAAAGTTTCTAATGTTGTTCATAACTGTATCAAATACTACCCGATTTTAAGATAAAAGTCAACCAAAAAACCGCTAAAAAGCGGCTTTATTTTTTCTATTTCGCCGGAAAGAAGCGCAATTTTATCGCCTCAATTTCTTTAGTTTTTAACAAAAAATTCAATAAAGCGTAAACCGCCAAGCCACCCAAACCAGCCAGAGCACCCTGCAAAAATATTCCCAAAAATGTTTGTAAATTCAAAACTCGCGCCAATGGATATTTCAAAAGCTGGACAACTAAAGCCATGCAAAGAGCGGATAAAGAAATTTTAAAAATTGAAGGCAAGACATCCGCTTCGCCCAAAGACCCCAAACGCAATTTCAAGAAACCATACAGAAGTACAAAATTCACAACAATACTTAATGAAAAAGCCGCCGCCAACCCCGCCACGCCAAACGGCCCGCGAAAAGCGGCGCAAAAAAATATATTTACAGCGGCGGAAATAACAGCCGCCAAAAGTGGCGTTTTAGTGTCTTTCAAGGCATAAAAAACTCGCGCCAAAAGCGGTATTAAAGCCGAGGCAAACATTGAAAGAGTGAAAAAAGCTAAAGTATCTGCCGTTCTAATTGTC
>Ga0265297_10008728_pt1 | contig 13396 bp, 14 predicted proteins | sample Munlanlwell13791_FD_192502 | JGI IMG/M metagenome (GOLD analysis project Ga0265297, IMG submission 192502) | Leachate microbial communities from a municipal landfill in Southern Ontario, Canada - Leachate well 137-91 | ecosystem: Engineered > Solid waste > Landfill > Unclassified | place... | reverse complement strand
TAAAAAATTTGTAAGATTAATGTGTAGTGCGGGACAAGCAAGAAGAAATAATGTTTTAATGGTAGACTCTGATGTGGAAATAGAATTAAAAAGAATTTTAAATAATGATAGAAAAGATATTGAAATTGTTCCTGCCAAATTTAATGCTTATTTTGCATTAGCTTCAAGCACAGCTTTATCTGTAACAACACCATATTTTTGTGTAATTCCTGATTGTGAAATAACAAAAAAAGAAAAAGTAGAATGGGTTACAGAAATAGATTTGAAAGATGATATCATTGAAGAAGTAGAAAAAGAATTATCTTTTAATTTATTCGATGGTCAAGGAATTATAAGTCCACGTATGGCAGAAGTTTGGGCCAAAGATTTAGATTTAGATTATATTCCTTCTTGTTTTATTATTAGATCTAATTTTATTAAAGGAATGGTTTGTGTTGTAGATTTTTTAGAATTTAGCGATGAGTGTGGAGTCCATATTGTAAAAGATGTTTATGGAAATGAAGTCAATATTAGAGATATTGATGTGATATTAACAGCATCACAATTTAAACTTTGGAACGCATTTGATTCTACAAAAGATTATACTGATAAATGTAAAAAGAATAATTTAGGATGGGGAGTAACAAGATATAGTCCCAAAGAAGAGAATACACACACCTCATTAAATTATCAATTTATACAAGCATTAAATTTAAATCAAAATCAAATAGAATCACTATGCGCCAAAACAATTGAATATTTTAAAAATATATTTTCTAACAATTTAGATTATACATTACTTTATTTATTAGGAACATATGCAGGAAAATCATATGATCCTGATATATTTTCTAAGATTAATGATAATATTGCCAAAGCAATTATTTTAAATAATAACCTTATTTATGATCCTTACATCCAATCACATATTCAACGTTCCTTACAGAAAAAAATAAAAGAAAGTTATATTGGTAATTTATTAGTAGAGGGACAATATACTTTTATGGTTGCTGATCCTGTTGCTCTTATGGAACATATTTTTGGATTAGAGATAAAAGGAATATTAAATCATAATGAACATTATAATAAATATTGGTTAGATAAAGGTATAAATAAAATAGCAGGAATGCGATCTCCTTTAGTTTGGAGAAGCGAGGTAGATATACTCAATCTTAAAAATAATGATAATATTGAAAAATGGTATAAATATTTAAATAATTGTTGTATATTTAATATTCATGGTATGGATATGGCAATTCTTGGTGGTGCAGATCTTGATGGAGATATAATTTGTCTTACTAATCAACAAGAAATAATTGATGGAGCATATGGTGGACTACCAATCATGTATGAAACTCGTAATGCTCCTAAAACAAAAATTATAGAATCAGAATTATATAAATCAGATTTAAAAGGATTTGACACTAAAGTTGGTTTTCTTACAAACTTATCTACAACAATGTATGCTATGCTTCCAAAATTTTCAAAAGATTCACTCGAATATAAAGAAATTATTCGTAGATTAAAACAATGTAGAAAAGAACAAGGAGCCATTATAGATGCCACCAAAGGTCTTGTGATTAAACCAATTCCCAAACATTGGACAAAATATACTAAAATAACTGAAAATATGTCAGAAGATGAAATTACAAAAGCAAAATTTAATAATTCTATACTTATAGATAAACGTCCTCAATTTATGGTAAATCTATATCAAAATTATAGTAGAGATTATAAAAAATATTGTGATGATTGGAATGTTAGAAGTATTGGAAATTTTAATATAGAATTAAAAGATTTATTAATAAAAGATATAATGTTACTATCTAAAGAACAAATGGAAATGATAAATAAATTTTATAAATATAATCCTTTATTAGATAGCGATTGTACTATGAATCTTCTTTCACGATATATACAAAAAAGAATTAAAGAAATAAAAAACATAAGCAAAGTAAAATGTCGTTCAAAAGAACAAAGCGATGATTTGCGAGACTTAAATATTATATCTAATAAAGAACACACTACACAAATATATAAATTATGTGATAAATATAAATCAGAAAAAAGAAATTTTGGAAATATAAAATCTGAAGATGGATCTTCTAGATTTAAAACTATTGAACAATATAATAAATCCATATTTCAAGAAGCATTATTAATATCTTCTAATATTTCAGAACTAGCAAATGACGCAATATCTCGATGTTATGTTTCTTATGAACATGATAATAAAGAATTTGCATGGAGTATTTTTGGAAATGGAATTATAGAAAACATTAAAAGTAAAGTATATGATGTTGTAAAAATACCATTTATAGATGAAAATGGAGATATTGAATTTTTAGGTAAAAAATATTCCAGAATGGAAATCAAAATCAATATAGAGGATATAAATGATTTTTTATGAAAATAAAAGAGCGGAAGAATTATTAAAACCAGCTTTAATATCTTATGTTTCTTTTGATGATGTAGTTATATTGGCAAAATACTTTAAGCGTATGGGCAAAAATAAACAACAAATAAAGAAAAGTCTAATTGATTTTTATGAAAAACATAATCCTAATTTTAATGAAATTTTAGCAATGGATTGTTTAAATAATGGTATAAAAGCAGCATATAAATTTGGATTAAGATTTCCTGTAGATGTTCATATAACTGAAAATGAAATTAATATTATTAGAAATGCGGGAAATTATAAAAGACAAAAAATATTATTTACAATGTTAGTGCTTGCAAAATATTATAAAAATAATAATACTAAATTAAATAATGTTAATTTAGAAGTGCTTACAGAAGAAGACACTCAAAAGTTTTATGTAAACGAAAAAATAACTACTATCCTTAAATTAGCTAAAGTTAATATTTCTAAAAAAGAAAGAAATACAATAGCTTATGAACTACAACAGCAAGGGTTGATTGTAGGAATAAGAACAGAAGCATATCGAATATGTTTTGTAGACGATGATTCTCCTGTTGCTATTGTAGTTACAGATATGAATAGCCTTATTGATTTTTATCCATGGTATTGTGAGAATTGTGGTAGGGTTATTGAGAAGAGGGCGAAAAGACACAATCTTTGTTTGGAATGTTATGAAGAAAAAAGAAGATGTGATGATAGGGCTAGAAAATATTGATTGCGTATAGATTTCCGCAGATAAATTGCATTCGTATATTGAATAGGAATATTGGAAAAAGGATAAATTAAATGCAAAAATATAATAAAAATTGGTTAATTCGTGAAATTGCAAATAGAGCAGATTTTACGATTGGTGATATAACAATAATTATAAATACATTTGAAGATGTGTTAAAACAAATTATAGCAGATAAATCAGAACTTAACATTGTAGGATTATTTTCTCTTAGTATTGGAGAAATTGCAGCACATGAAGGTGTAAATCCTAAAACAAATGAAAAAAAACACATTGAAAAATCTAATCGAATTAAATTTAAAGCAAGTAAAGCATTATATGATTTATTGAAATAGGGACTCCTCCTTATTTCAATATTTATTTAGAAAATAAGGAGGAAATATGACTTTAAAAGATATAAAAACTATTACACTTGGAGTGGGAGATACCATATCCAGTTCTATTAGTTTAAATGGATGGACACCTACAGGAATAATTATATCTGGAAGTAGTTTAACTGCATCCAAACTAACATTTTTAGTTTCTAATGATAATTCTAATTTTTATTCTCTATATGACCAAACGACCGAGGTTTCTGTAACTACAGGTTCTTATCTAAGAGCATATTCTCTTGACTGGACTAAAATGCAGGGATGGAAATTTATGAAAATTCGTTCAGGAACTAGTGCTTCTGCGGTAGCTCAAGCTACTATCAAAACAGATATTGAGGTAAATATAAAAGAATTATGAGCCTAAATTCCCATAGATTATTGCTATTGTTTCCACATACTACTACAAAGTATTATTTTGATTTTACGAATGGGAATGACAATAATACTGGGCTAAGAACAGGCGATCCATTTAAAACAATTGCTAAACTGAATACATTACCGTTGGTTGGTGATGATACTATTTTTCTTAAAAGAGGTGAAATATGGCGAGAAATGATTTCTATGCCAGATCACGGAGAAGGATATATAAACTTTAAACCTTATGGGGATGGAACTAACCCTATAATTAGTGGTTCTTCTTTAAATCATTCTTTATATTTAATTTATCCATATTTCACATTTAAAGATATAATATTTAATGGTGCTATTGGAGCAAATAATGAAACAGCTAGTGTGTTTACTCACGATGTAACTTTCAATAATTGTGAGTTTCGTAATTCTGCAAATTACATCGGAGCAAGCGCATATACTGATGCGCCCGAGGGTGTATATAATGTGCATTTTATAAATTGCACTGCTCATGATAATTATACATCCGGTATTTTTATAGGAGCATCTGGTGGTGTTGTCAATTGTACTGTTCAAGGTGGAACATATTATTCTAATGGACATAGTGTTGATTTAGATCATGGAGTATATGTTAAATTTGGAACAAGTGTTATAGGTGTAACTGCATATAATAATAAATCCGCCGGAATAAAAATTAATTGTGAAGGAGTATATACTTCTGCAAATAATCCATTGATTGAAAGATGTGTTTCTTATAATAATTATTTTGGATATTATGTAGGACATAATAAAGCTGTGATTCAAAATAATATTGCTTATGGTAATACCGTAAATAATATATATTGTGATACTGATGCAAGAGATAATTATATATATAATAATACTCTTGTGAATTCTGTCAATACAGGTATTAAATTTGATGCTATAGTTACTGGTGCTCATAATATTATAAAAAATAATATTTTTGTTGAAGATGCTGTATTAATGGATTATCAATATGTAATGGATGTTTCAAATATGACATTAAATACTTTAGCCGCTAACAATACTTTTAATAATAATCTTTATTATGCAGATGGTGATACATCAAGTCCAATTCTTGGTGGATTGACTTTAGCACAATGGAAAGCTTTGACAGGAAGCCCAGACGCAACTAATAGTACTATAGCATCGCCTGTTTTTAGAACAAATTATACAGATTTTCATTTACAATCATCTTCTCCTTGTAAAACTACAGGAGCAAATATAGGCGTGAATATTGATTATGATGGCATTCCTAGAAGTACTACGCCATCTTTTGGCGCATATGAATATAGATAAGGAATAAAATGGGAAAGAAACGTACTCATATTAAAAAACAAAAAGATACTGATAATAAAAATCATGTAACTTTAATAGTTCAAAATAGTTCTTGTGGTGTGACCACAAAAATAGGAGGTAATTGATGGGAAAATATGCTCCAGATGCTATGATTGATTCTAGCTTAGATTATGTGGCTGGAAGTAATTATTTAACTGTGTGTTCTGGGTCTCCAACAACGTTTGCGGATGCTTATACGAACTTAATGCTTGCTAAAATACCTATTAGTAGCGGAAGTTTTACTAAAGCAGATGCTGCTGGAGGAGGACGACAACTTACAGTTGCAGCCAAACCCGGTATGACTATAACTAATTCCGGAACGGCTCTTTTTGTTGGATTGGTCGAAGCGATAAGTGGTAGTACTTTAAGATATGGAACGACATGCAGTTCTCAAGCTCTCGTTGCCGGGGGAACTGTCGATGTACCAAGTTTTATAATTACTATTGGAGACCCAACTTAATAAGTAAAAGTTATATCAATAATTAATAATAGGAGGTCTCAATGTCAGACAATATAACTTTGCCCGGAACTGGTGGCGTGGTAGCTACTGATGATATTGGTTCATCCGTTCAAGTGCAATATATGAAATTGATGGATGGCACTGGTGCAGGAATAGAAGTGATTCCGGGAACGACTGCTAATGGTCTTGATGTAGATGTAACTAGATTACCATCTATGGTAGCTGGAGAAGCACATATAGGTGAAATTGGTGGAAGATTAATATCAGGTAGCGCAGAATTTACTAATACGTCTGGTAGTTCTACTGCTTACTCTATAGGTGATACGGTTTCTGGTAGTGCAAATGTGACAACTCCCTATGCTATACCTAATGTGTTTCGAATTGCTGGAGGTAGTGGCTATATTGTTGGACTAACGGTTTCTACTAATAAAGCTTCTATAGTTCCTGTTTTCAGGGTTCATTTTTACAGTGCTTCATCTGTAACAATTACTGGAGATAATTTGCCATATTCAGATACCTATGCTGATACTGCATTGAAATTAGGTATTTTTGATTTGCCTCCTATGATTTCTAGCGTTAATGTTAGTGGTAGCTGTAGTCTTGCTTGGGATAGTACTACTATAAGACAACCAGTTATAGCATCGGTAGGTTCTACTTCTTTGTGGGTAGCTTTAGAAACACGAACAGCATTTACTCCTGCTGTGTCTTCTGAAAAATATGCTATAAACGTTATTGTAGACAATAATTAATAGCGATGGAGGATATAAAATATTACAGAAGCACTAATTAAATAGGAGGATATTATGTCTATATTATTGCTATTTAATGGTGCAATATCTTCTGTTTCATTGACAGTTCAGAATTCTAGCCAATTACAAAGCGTTGAAAATGTTGTATTGACACAGCATCAGATTTTAATTGTTAGCAACTCTATTCAATCGCAATTGGTTGGTAATGTAAATTTAATACAACATCAAATATTGGAAACTAACAATGCCAATCAATTACAAAATGTAGATAATGTTGTATTAACACATCATCAAGTTTTATCTATAAACAATTGTAGTCATACTCAAACAAGTGACAATGTTGCTCTTACTCAACATCAGATTCTAAGTGTTAATAATTCTACTCAATTGCAAAGTAGCGAAGAAGTTAGTTTAATTCAACATCAAATATTAACTTCTAATAATTGTAGTCAATTACAATCTGTTAATAGTGTTGATTTAATACAACATCAGATATTATCTACAAATAATTCCAGTCATTTACAATTATGTGATACTGTTAGTCTTATACAACATCAGATTTTAGTAATAAATGATGCAACACAAATACAAACCTCAGATGCTGTAAATTTAATTCAACATCAGATATTATCTATAGATAACGCGAATCAATTACAAAGTGTAAATTCTGTAATTTTGCTACAGCATCAAATTTTAACAGTATCAAATTCTACACAAGTAATATCTTCTGATAACATTAATTTAATTCAACACCAAATTTTAAATGTAAATAATTGTTCTCAAACTATTGTTTCTGATGATATTAATTTATCCCAAGGTCAAACTTTAATTGTAAGCAATTGTGTACAGCTACAGAATTCAAATGAAGTTAGTTTGACTCAACATCAACAAATTATTGTGCTTGATAGTTCTCAATTACAGAGTGCTAATAACATAATTTTAGTTCAGAAGTTTTCTCTGATTATTGATAATTGCAATCAGCTTCAAGCTTGTGATAATGTAGAGTTGGTTCAACATCAGATATTAACTGTTTCTAATAATATACAGACACAATTTGTTGAAAATATAATATTAACACAACATCAAATATTGGGAATAAGTAATTGTTGGCAATCAGTTGCTTCAGATAATATTGAATTAGTACAACACCAAGTTATTAATGTTCAAAATTGTAGTCAACTACAGCAATCTGATAATGTTGAATTAGTAACAGAATTTTATGTTTATAATGCATTGCAGTCACAAATATGTGAATCTGTGAGTCTTATACAGCATCAAATATTATCTGTGAATAATTCTGTTCAATCTCAGCAAGTAAATAATATTGAATTAATTGCTTATGATCCACAATATACTCTTGTTGTAGAAAATTGTTTACAATTACAAAGTTCAAGTAATTTAATTTTGCAAACTATTGTTATGTCAATAATATTAAGAAAATCATATATTGATAGAAAAATATTTGGTTATTCTTGGCTTACAGAAGATATAAAAAGAATGTCTTATATAGATAAGGGTATTTATGGATGGTCTTTTATAAATAAAAATGCAGATAAAAATAGTTATTTGGATAAAAGCATTATTGGAAATGTATTTATAACAAAAGTAGATGATTAATTTTTAATTAAGGAGGTGTAATATATATAATCCCCTTATAAATCCGTCTTTAAATGTAAAAAATAATATACAAGTTGGCGCAATTAATTTATTAGTAGAATTAGAAATAAGGGAAGGATATGGGGTATTGGATATATCTAGTGCCTCAACAAAAACAATAATTATAGAAAAACCAGATAGCACTATTATCAGTGCTAGTGCTACGTTTTTAACAGATGGTACTGATGGAAAAATATATTATAGAACCGTAATAGGAGACCTAAATCAAGCAGGAACATATAATGTTCAATCTTATTTAGAAATGTCAGATTTTATAGGATATTCTACTCCTGTTAGTTTTACTGTTTATGCTAATTTGCCATAATTAATTATATTACAATTTAGTATAACCTAAAGTAGCTGTAACTATGCATTATAGCTACTTTGAGATATATTAAATATTAATTTTAGATAATGTAGCCTTTTTCATATGGAATTATCACCAGTATAACATAAAATAATCATTTTATCGGTTTTTATATAGGTAAATAGACAAAAAATGTATATTATTGTATATGAAATATCTATTTACCCTTGACAAAAATCGTATGTTGTGGTAGAATGTATTAAGATTTAAAATTCAGTCAAATCGAATATATCATACTACTCTTGACAAATTTGTAATAGTGTGGTAATATAATAGATAACAGTACATATCACGCGATAGGGAAAGCCTAGCGAACCGAGATTGGAGAAATCCACAGTGTATATGGCATTGATGTCATTTTAAAGTCCTACGTACCATATATGAAAAAAAGAAATTTTCTTTTAGTAGGCACATTTTTGAGTATCGTCTGCTACTTTTGGCAGCATAGTGATACAAAAGCATAATCTTGTTTGCCCATCGTCGGCAACGAAAATATAGGCGACTTAAAATATAGGTATTACGGTGCGCTAACACCCTATCAATCTGAAAAGTCCGAAAGGATGTCGTGTAAGATATAATGGCTTACAGTCGTTGGTGAGCAACAGAAAAACTCATGATTTGGATAGTGAGTTTGGGCTATCCTAGTTGGCAGACAACGATAAAATTAGCAGATTCAAATGTTTGTTCCTACTCGTTATGGAACTAAAAAATAGATGAGTGTTGAAGGGGATTGCTACTCGCTATGCAATCAAAATAAGGGCGAGTTCAAATATTTTATTATAATGGTAGGGATAACTTAAGGTTTCGACCGATTGTGAATATCTACCAAATTTTATCAATTCGTCTAACCGGCAGGACATTTGGCTTTGACCCAAAAAATGAAAGTCCGAATCTTTCAATGATAACTTATTAAATAGAATTAATTAAATATAATGGGGCTTTAGTATAGAAGGTATTATGTCGCATTTGCAATGCGAAGAAAGCGGGGCAGTACCGCTAAGTTCCACAATGATTTCATGGTATATGGGTATTACATCTGTCTGTCACGCAGATAAATCGGATTTGAGTTCCGATGAGGTCGTCTGTAATAAAAAAACATGGACGTGAAGCGCATATTGGTAAGGATATAAAATGATTAAGAGCATAAATAAAAAAGAGTTAAATCCAAAAAATATTTCTTTAAAAAAGTTAATCTTGGATTGTGAAAAGAAATAAATAATATAGCATCAGGTGTTTCCCTACCGATAAATGGGAAGCTGTAACATTATAAGATAGTGGCGCAATCAGGTAGCGCACTATGTTTGGGACATAGGGGTTATGGGTTCAACTCCCATCTATCTTACAATGCTAGTGTAGCTCAGATGGCAGAGCAAGCGTTTTGTAAACGTTAGGTCGTGAGTTCGATTCTTCACCATTAGCTCTTTATAGGGATAGCGCGACGGCGCAAAAAGCACACAACTCCAAGTGTGTTTCCCTATTTATTTAATTGGAGATATTTATTTGTGGAGGAATAATGAAATTAAGCGGGATTTATCAAATAAGAAATTTAGTTAATAATCATTTTTATATAGGGCAATCGATTAATTTAAAAAATAGAAAGAGATATCATTTTTCTAGATTAAAAAATTGTATACATAAAAATCCATACTTACAAAACGCTTATAATAAATACGGAAAAGATAATTTTGTTTTTGAAATTTTATTAATTTGTGAGATTCCTGAATTAACATATTACGAACAAAAATACTTTGATATTTTAAAGCCAGAATATAATATTAGGAAAGAATGTATTGATAGTAATAAGGGGTTAAAGCATTCCGAAAAAACAAAAAAGAAATTATTTGTTTTATCGAAAAAGAATATGCAAAATCCAGAAGTTATTAAAAAATATCGGAAGCGAATACGGGAAGGCCAGTTTCAGAAGAAACAAGAAAAAAATTATCAGACGCGAATAAAGGAAATGTTTTTACAGAAGAGCATAAAATGAAAATTTCTAATTCTATAAAAAATAGACTTTCTGATCCAGAACTTGGTTCAAGTATGAGGAAGAAAATGTCTGAAGCTAAAAAAGGTAAGCCATTTCCAAAAAGAAAAATATAATTGTAATAAGATTCTGTAGGTCAGGCCAGTAGACCGTCTGTTTTCCAAACAGAATGTCGTGAGAGCGAAGCTCACCAGAATCTCTCTCCAGCTTTAAAAACTATATCAACTAGCTGGATGATAAAGGAGAAAAGAAATGGTTTATGTAAAGAATTTTGTAGCAGCGGTAAAAGTTGGGAATAAATATATTCGAGATGAAAATGGTGAAGTAAAAATTCCATTTAATTCAGAATATAAAATTTTCCTAAAAAATATGGATAGTCGAAAAGCGGTTGTAAAAATATCCATAGATGGCAAAAATGTCACAGAATCTGGCATTGTAATTCATGGAAATAGTTCAGTAGATTTGAATGGATATATTGAAAATGGAAAATTAAAAAATTGTTTTAAGTTTATACAAGTGTCGTCAGAAATAGAAGAATTTCGTGGAATTACTCCTGAAGATGGACTCATAAGAGTTGAGATAACATGGGAAAAGAAAAAAGTAGAAATACCATATACTATTTATACGACACCACAATGGGAATACACACCATGGAAAACATATACTACTTGGTATGATTATAAAACAAGTAGTTATAGTATTACTAATAATGATTTGGTATATCGAGATAGTAATCATGTAACTTGTAGTTATAGCAATAATATTTCTTTGGACTCACTAGATGATAATGGTATTACAGTAAAGGGTAATGAGATTAATCAATCTTTAAATACTTGTTATGTAGATACTTTGGAAAATGATAGTACAGTTATTGTATTAAAATTAATTGGATATAATGGAGAATTAAAAACATCTAGAGATAAAATTCAATGTAAAATATGTGGAAGAATAAATAAATCAGGACATAAATTCTGCGGAGGATGTGGAACTTATCTTGAATAAAAATTATAATTATGGAGAAAAATATTGGAAGACAGAATCTTTTATGCTTGTATTGCCGAACAAAAAAAGAATAATGGTCAACCTTTTTGGGAAAGACTAAATAAAGAATTAAATTATGGTAAAACTGGCGAAGCATTAAGAAATGATGTAAAAAATGAAAAAAGGAAAAGAGGATTTTTTAATCCAAATAGCGACAATTATCAGGAACAAGAAGAATCTTCTTCTTATGATCAAGGAAATGATTTTATAAATGTTGTTTGCGCTTCGAAACGAATGCTTTCAAAAGAAGATGTTATAAAACAATTTAATATTGATACAAATATTTGGGAGATTGAACGCTTTAAGGTTAAGACGAGTGAGGGATATCGTAAAGATAGATCCGTAGAATGGCATGTAAAAAATGGAAGTATTACCCAAGGAGATGTATCTGATTCAGGCCGTATGTTAGTGGTTCCACTTTATCATATAGAAGTTCGATTAGTAAAAAAGAAACAAGAATGGTCTGAAGAAATTATTAAAAAGCTTTTTGATAATTTAGAAAGCAAAAATTTTAATAAACTTAAATATAAATCAGATTATGTTTCTAATGGCAAAGCTCTTTTCGTGGCCTTCGCAGACCTTCACTATGGCATGATGGCAACCGAAAAAGTAACTGGAAATACATATAATATGACAGTTGCGGAAGATTTGGTTGAAAAAGCTATTTCACAAATTCTTCAAAGAGTTAAAGGTCAGAAATATGAAAAAATTGTTCTTTTACTTGGAAATGATTTTTTGAATTGTGATAATATTTTTGGAACAACAACTGCTGGAACCCCTCAAGATAACGACAGTTCGTGGTTTGATATGATGGATGGAGCAGCAGAAATGGTTATAAAAATGATTCAATCATTTTTGCCAATTGCTCCAGTTGATGTTTATTCTGTAAATTCAAATCATGATACTCATTCATATTATGGGCTTTCTAAGGCAATAGAATTTTATTTCAAAGATGATAAAAATGTAAGTTTTGAAAATTCTCCAATAACAAGAAAATATTTTTCTTTTGGAAAGAATTTAGTTGCACTTTCTCATGATATGCCTGTAAAAAAAGCACTTGAAATTATTACCACTGAAGCAAAAGAGAAGTGGAGCGAAGCTACACATATGTATTGTATTTTAGCGCATTTGCATTCTGCTATGAATTATGAAAAACAAGGATATCTTGAAATTTATAGATTGCCTACTATTTCTGGTTGGTCTAGGTGGACTAATGAAAAAGGATATCAACAGACAGAAAAAAGAACACAGTGTTTTGTTTTTGATAAAGAAAATGGTATTACAGATATTATGAATATTGTAGTTGTGTAGTTTTTTAATAAAAATCCTTTTATTTTGGAGGTGTTTTTTGTATACTGGTTATACTGTAATTCAACCTAACGATGAAGAATTAGCGGCATTATATGAAGGAAGAAGTACCGATTATAATTTCATAGTCAATCAGTATATAATTATACAAGATATAAATGGCAAAGTTATAGATAAAAGACGATGGGATGGTAATAATTTAGTTCCTTTATCTTATATTAAAATAAAAGATTTTAAGCCATTGACTCCGAAACAAGAATGTGCTTGTGATTTATTATCCAATAAGGAAATAAAGATAAAGATTTTAAGTGGTATAGCAGGTTCAGGAAAATCAAGACTCGCTATTGTCCATGGGTTATATTTTGTAGATAAGCAAATATATTCTAAACTTTTTTCTGTTAGACATAATGTTGGTATAGGAAGAAGTAATGGATTTCTTAAGGGATCTAAAATAGAAAAAATATTGGCTTGGTTAGGGTTTTTAAAAGACAATATGAGTGATCGTCAATTAACTATTGAAGAAATGATTGGCAGAGATACTTTAGAAGTAGATGGTATAGAGTTTCTTAAAGGTCGGGATATTAAAGATGCATGGATGATGATTGATGAATGTGAAGAT
>Ga0265297_10008727_pt1 | contig 13397 bp, 14 predicted proteins | sample Munlanlwell13791_FD_192502 | JGI IMG/M metagenome (GOLD analysis project Ga0265297, IMG submission 192502) | Leachate microbial communities from a municipal landfill in Southern Ontario, Canada - Leachate well 137-91 | ecosystem: Engineered > Solid waste > Landfill > Unclassified | place... | reverse complement strand
GCCAGGGCAATGACCCTCCCCGGACCTGCGAGACCCCTGCCGGCATGCTTAATTCTATAGGGCTGGAAAACCCCGGGGTAGAGGCGTTCCTGGGGACAAAGCTTCCGGTATTGCGCAGGTTCGGCCCTCCGGTTATCGTCAGTATCGCATCGGAAGGAAGACCGCTTGAATTTGTGGAGCTGGCGCGCCGGTTGTCAGGTGCACCGGGGATCGCTGCCCTCGAGCTTAATATTTCCTGTCCCAATATTAAATCCGCTCATCCTTCCCGGATTGCGGCGGAAAGCGCGGCGTTGATTTCGCAGGACGCAAAGGCAACGTTCGCGCTGGTGAAAGCGGTGCGTAAGGCCTGGCGCAAGACCCTGATCACCAAATTGTCGCCGAACGTGACGCGTATCGCCGACATCGCCCAGGCGGCAGAACGCGCCGGCAGCGACGCGCTCTCCCTGGTCAACACGCTCTCCGGCATGTGTATCGATATCCGCACGGGAAGGCCTAAGCTTGCCGCGCTGACCGGAGGTTTAAGCGGGCCGGCGATCAGGCCTGTTGCCGTGCGCATGGTTTGGGAGGTCTCTCGCCGGGTAAAACTCCCGCTCATCGGGATGGGCGGGATCACCGATACGGCAAGCGCGCTGGAATTCTTTATCGCCGGCGCCTCAGCCGTCAGCATAGGAACGGCAAACTTTATAGAGCCCCGGGCTCCCGCGCAGATCATCGAGGGGATCCGGCGCCATCTGAGAGAACATAATATCCGGGATATCCGCGACTTCATCGGTTCGCTGAAGACCATATGAAACACGCCGCGCAAATAATCCTCGCCTTGGATGTGGATTCGCCGCTGAAAGCCCGCCGGCTTACCGCCAGGCTGTTGCCGGAAATAAAAATGTTCAAAGTCGGGCTCGAGCTTTTTTCTTCCGCCGGGCCGCAGGTCGTGCGCTCTATAAAGAAAAAGGGCGGGAAGGTATTTTTAGATTTGAAATTTTTCGATATTCCAAATACCGCTGCGGCAGCAACGCGGCAGGCTGTGCGCATGGGGGCCGATATGCTCACCGTGCATGTCGCCGGGGGGAGTGCTATGCTTAAGGCATCTGCGCAGGCGGCGGCAGATGAAGCCCGGCGCCTGAAAGTAAAGAAGCCGCTTTTGGTGGGGGTGACGGTTTTGACCAGCCAGCAGGCAGGCGCGCAGCGGGTCCTCGCGCTTACGCGGATTGCGCTGGGGGCAGGCCTCGACGGAGTGGTATGCTCTGCGCGGGAAGCGGGGTTTTTAAGGAAAATGATCAGGCGGCCGTTTGTGATCGTTACTCCCGGTATCAGGCCGGCAGGTTCCGCGGGAGACGATCAGCGCCGCACTGCCACGGTTTCGGATGCGGTGAAAGCGGGAAGCAATTTTCTGGTGGTTGGCAGGCCGATCCTTAAGGCAGCCGACCCGCGCGCCGCGGCAAAGGAGTTAAAGACATGGATTTAGATGCACAGGGCGCATTGGAAAAGGTAAAAGAAGCCGAGCGTGCGGCTGAGGCGCTGGCGGCGCAGGCACGGCTTGATGCCCAGGCTCTCCTCCAACGCGCGCGCCAGGAGCGCCAACGCATAATCGAAGAAGCGCTCCGGCAGGCAGAATTGACCGCGGCCAAGCTCAGGGAATCAGCAGAAACCCAGGCAAAGCAGCAGGCGCGCGCCTTACAAGACGAGGCGGTTGCGCAGATCGGCCTGTTGCGTAAAAAAGGCGAGGCGAATTTGCATAAGGCCGTTGACCTGGCGAAGAAGAAGATGCACATATAAGATGGGTATCGCGCGTATCAGGAAGATCGAGGTCCTCGGGCTGCAGAAAGACAAAGCAGAGGTCATGACGCTTTTGCAGCGGCTGGGGGTTATCGAGCTGATCCCTGAGAAAGAAAACACCCCGGCGGTTGCGCACGCCGCGCATATTGCCGAGGTCGAAGAAGCGATCTCTTTCCTGCGAAGTTTCCAGCCAAAGCCGGGGCTCCTGGAAGGCATCATAAAGTTGCGGCCGTTGGTGTATGAAAGCGAGCTCAACGAGTTCATCGGGCGCTTTGATTACGCCCGTTTTATTGCGCAGCTTGAAGAGCTGCGCACGAAACTCAAACGACTGCTCCAGGATAAAGAACGCCTGGCGCAGGAAAGGCAGCTCTTAAAACCGTGGCAGCTGTTGACCATCCCCTTAGACCGGCTCCAGGAGAGCCGTTCCTGCGGGGTGATCCTGGGCGTGCTCAAAAGAGAGAAGCTGCAGGAATTCCTGCAGCAATGCGATGCAGAGAAGCTCCGTGCGTGGTGCCAGCCTTTATGCGCCGATAACGCGAATGCCAGCCTGTTTATCCTGTATCTGAAGGATGATTTCGAACGCCTGGAAGCGGTCTTAAAAGCCCTGCATTTTAATTTTGTAACTTTACCCAGGCATAAAGGCACAGCGCGGGAGCGGACAGCCGAGATCGACCGCGAGATATCCCTTCTGGATGGCCAGGTTGCCCGCGTCAGCGCAGAGATCGCGCAGCATGCCCCCGAACAGTTCAAGCTCATGGTAGTCTATGATTACCTCGCCAATGTACACAAACGCGATGAAGTTATCCAGGGCGTGGCCGCGCAGCGGTATACCTTCCTGCTGCGCGGATGGATCAGGCGCAAAGATATCGCGCTCCTGGAACGCGCGCTGTCTGAGCGCTACCCCGCTGTCGCGCTTTTTATCTCCAGGCCGGCGGCCGGGGACGATATTCCCACTGCTTTAGAAAACCCCGCTCTGATACAGCCTTTTGAGGCGGTTACCAACCTCTACGGCCAGCCGGCCTATGCGGGGCTTGACCCTACGAGGTTCCTGGCGCCCTTTTTTGCCCTGTCGTTCGGTTTCTGCCTGCTTGATGCCGGCTACGGCCTGGTGCTCGCTTTAGTCATCTTGTTTTTTTTAAGGCAAAAGCAGATTTCCCCGTATGGGAAAAACTTCCTCAGGCTTTTTTTGTTCGCGAGTTTCGCGACTATTTTTGCCGGTATTATCACCGGAAGTTTTTTTGGCGACTTGATCTCCCGGCTTCCCGGGAGCCTCGGTGCGCTCAAGGCTTTACAGAAGCGGCTTGTCCTCTTTGATCCGGTCAAGGATTCGCTGCTTTTCCTGGGGTTGACGCTGGCGTTGGGGTTCATGCAGATTTTGACCGGCGTGTGTATCAAATTTTTCCGGGACCTGCGCAGCGATAAATTCACCGCGTTCGTACTTGATCTGCCGACGCTTCTGGTGCAGACGGGATTGTTGCTTTTAGTGCTGGTAGCAAGCGGAGCGTTGCCCGCGGCTCTTTTGAAATTCGTCCTGGCTTTACTGATAACCGCTTCCTGCGGCGTGATCTTTTATCAGTGGACGGCAAACCGCGAGATCAGCCTGAGGATCTTCTGGTCGGTATTCGGTATCTATTCGATCGTCACGGGAAATTTCCTTGCCGACACGCTGTCTTTCAGCCGTATCTTTGCCCTGGGCCTCACCGGAGGCTTGCTGGGGATGGCGTTGAACACCATGCTTTTGCCCAGCGGTCCTGTGCAGGGGGTGAGCGGGTTCCTCGGGCTGGCGGCGGCAAGCCTTGCGCTTTGCGCCGGGCATCTGATTAATCTTGCGATCAGCATACTGGGGGCGTATGTCCATACCAGCAGGCTCCAGTATCTTGAGTTTTTTACCAAATTCTTCGAGTCAGGGGGGAGGCAGTTTAAGCCTTTTAAGCTCGAGAATAAATATGTGTTTTTAAGCGACAACAACAGCTAAAAACGGAGGTGTTACATGGAACTGGGGTTATTTTTTGCGCTTTTAGGCGCGGCGATTGCGGTGTTTGCCTGCGGGAGCGGCTCTGCGATCGGAGTTGGGCTGGCAGGCCAGGCCGCTAACGGCGTCCTGTCGGAGGATCCCGATAAGTTTGGCACGATGATACTGCTGGTTGCCCTTCCCGGGACCCAGGGTATCTACGGGTTTGTGGCGGGATTCTGGGCGACCATCATCAAATTGAATCTCCTGGCAGGAAGCGCGGTTTCCCTGACGAACGCGCAAGGATTGATGATCGCCGCCGCCTGTATGCCGGTCGCCATCTCCGGGCTTATTTCAGGCATCCACCAGGGAAAAGTATGCGCGGCAGGCATCGGCGTTGCGGCAAAGCAGCCGCAGGCGGCCATGCGCGCGCTTATTTACGGCGGGCTGGTTGAAACATACGCGATCCTGGGGTTGGTTATCACTATTCTCTTGTTGAACGGGATAAAACTCTAATACCTATGTCACTCGACGCTATTGTCAGCCACATTGCCGCAGAGGCGAACGCGCAAAAAGAGGCGCTGCTTGCACAAGCGCGGCAGGAAGCAGAACACATTATCCAGGAGGCGCGCCTTGAGGCAGAATCCCTCTCCCGCGGCATCCTCAGGCAGAAGCAGGAGGAAGCGGAGAAGGCGAGGCAGAAGATAATCGTTGCCGCGCGCCTTGAGACGAGAAGAAAGATGCTCGGGGTAAGGCAGGAGATCATGGAACAGCTGTTGCAGAAGCTCAAATCCGAGATCGGCAACGAAAGGTTCAGGAAAGTGCTGGTCAGGCAAGCCGGCGAGGAGGAGGCGGCTGCAGACGTTGATTTTTACCTGGAGAACATGCGCCTTGAGCACGAAGGAGAGCTCTCCCGGGTCCTCTTTGCCGAATAAGGCATCCAGAGAACGCACACAATGAAGGATATGAGATCGGCATTTTTTTCCGGGGATGAAGCGCTTGCCCGGGGCGCCTGGGAGCAGGGGGTGGAATTTGCCGCCTCGTATCCCGGCACCCCCGCGACGGAGATCCTTGAGTGCCTTGCCCGGTTTCCGGAAGTCGACGCCCAATGGTCTGTGAACGAAAAAGTCGCTTTTGAGACGGCGCTTGCCTCTTCGATCGCGGGAAAACGCGCGGTTTTTTCCGCCAAGCACGTGGGGTTCAATGTTGCCATGGACCCCCTGATGACCGCTGCCTACACGGGGGTAGGCGCGGGGTTTGTGGCGGTATCCTGCGATGATCCGGGGCTGCATTCTTCCCAGAACGAGCAGGATAACCGCCTTCTTGCCAGGATCGCCAAGATCCCGTTGCTGGAACCCTCGAGCCCTGCCGAGGCAAAGGATTTTATGAAGCACGCCTTCATGATCAGCGAGCGTTTTGATACGCCGGTGATGGTACGCTTGACTACCAGGATCGCGCACAGCAAGCAGGATATGAAACTGGGCACACGCCGCGCTGCCGCGCGCAGGGATTTTAAGGCCGACCCGGCAAAATACGTCATGGTCCCCCGGAATGCCCTCAGGCGCCACGAACTCCTTGAGCAGAAGCTTGCGCGGATGCAAAGGTTTTGTGAGCGCTCCCCGCTGAACAAGGCAGAAATACGCAATACCAAGCTTGGATTTCTCGCCAGCGGCGTGGCGTATCTGTATGCGCGGGAAGCCTATCCCGATGCGTCGTTTTTCAAATTGGGTTTCGGTTTTCCCTTCCCCGAGAAAAAAGTGCGGGAGTTTTGCGCGCGCGTAAAAGAAGTAGTTGTCGTCGAGGAACTGGAGCCTTTCTGGGAAGAGCATCTGCGCATGCTGGGGATCAGGTGTAAGGCAAGGCACGCGTCTTTTAGGGTCGGAGAGTTAAAACCCGAACATATAACCCGTATCGTCCAAGGCAAGCCGCGACCTCCCGAAGCGGTTACTTCCCGGAAACCGGTGATGTGCCCGGGGTGCCCCCACCGGCTGGTGTTTACGGTGCTTAAGAAACTGAAGCTCCTGGTGACCGGGGACATCGGTTGTTATACGCTCGGCGCCGCCCCGCCGCTTTCGGCGCTGCATACCTGTTTATGCATGGGCAGCGGCATTACTTTTTTTGAAGGCTTCCGCCGCGCGCTGGGGAAGAATGTCGTCGGGGTGATCGGAGATTCTACGTTTGTGCACGCGGGGGTAAGCGGGCTTATTAATTTAAGCTACAATAAGACAAAGGGATTGGTCCTGATATTGGATAACGGCACAACGGCGATGACCGGGAATCAGCCGCATCCGGCAACCGGGGTCACGGCTAAAGGCGAGCAGACCCGGCGGCTTAAACTGGAGGAGCTCGTCCGTGCCTGCGGAGCCGAGAATGTCGATGTGATCGATCCGCACAATCTTAAAGAGATGGAAGCGCTGGTGAAGGCGCGCGTTGAGGCGGATGCCCTGTCGGTGATCATTGCGCGTTCTCCCTGCATGCTTATTGCCTCCAGGAAGTTTGCGCCTCCGCGTTACGATAAAGAGAAATGCAAAGGTTGTTATCTATGCCTGCAGATCGACTGCCCGGCGCTTACCAAGGCAGCGGACGGCGGCATCGTCTTGCACCGGGATATCTGCGGCGGATGTAACCTCTGCGTTGATGTATGCGCACCCAAAGCGTTGCTCGGATATGCATAAGCCGGAGACAACGAATATACTTTTTTGCGGGATCGGCGGCCAGGGAGTGCTGAAGGCCTCGGAGGTCGCCGCTTGGGCTGCGGTATTGAGCGGTTATGAAGCAAAGAAGTCGGAAGTACACGGCATGGCGCAGCGGGGAGGTTCTGTTGAGTCACACGTGCGTTTCGGGAGCAGGGTATTTTCGCCTTTGATACCGAAGGGCCAGGCGCAGTTCCTCATTCCCTTTTATGCTGCCGAGGCAGTGCGCCTTAAAGGTTATCTGGGTGCCGGAGGAAAGGATTTCTCTTTGGATCTTGAGGATGCGCAGTCCAGGCTCAGCGATCGGCGCTACGTGAATGTTTTTCTCCTGGGGCGGCTTTCCCGGTTTCTCAAGATAAAAGAAAAGGCATGGATCACGGCCCTGGAAACCGTTTTTGCCGCAGGTTACCTTGCGGAGAATAAAAAGGCTTTTTATCTGGGAAGGGGTGGAAAGAGATGATCTGGAACGAGCAGATGGAATGTATGGAAGCAGACCGGATGAAAGAGGTCCAGTCTGCGCGCCTGAAAGAAACGGTTTCCTATATATATAAAAACTGCCCGCTGTATAAAAAAAAGCTTGATGCGCAAGGGGTGGGGCATGGCGATATCAGGGGTATTGAAGACATCTCCAAGCTCCCCTTTACCAGCAAAGACGATTTGCGCGACAGTTATCCCTTCGGCCTTTTTTCGCAGCCTCCCAAAGAGATCGCAGAGATCCACGTTTCCAGCGGCACTACCGGCAATCCCACGGTTGTCGGCTACACCAAAGACGACATACGCCTCTGGTCAGAGGTTATGGCCAGGGCTTTTGCCTGCGCAGGCGCGATGCCGAAAGACATGATCCAGATCGCCTACGGCTACGGTCTTTTCACCGGGGGGCTTGGCGCTCACTACGGCGCGCTGGAAATGGGGCTTACCATTATTCCTGCCTCTTCCGGGCAAACCAAACGCCAGCTTAAGATCATGCACGATTTTAAGCCCCGCATACTTGCCTGCACCCCCAGCTACTGTTTGTATATGGCGGAAGAAGCGCGCGAGATGGGGCTTGACCCGAAGAAGAGCAGCTGGGAGATCGGGGTTTTCGGCGCAGAGCCGTGGAGCGAACCCATGCGCAAGGAGATCGAAGCGACCTGGAATATCCTGGCAACCGATATTTACGGTCTTTCGGAGATCATCGGCCCGGGCGTGGCGCAGGAATGCACGTTTAAGAAGGGCCTGCATATTTTTTGGGATGTTTTTTATCCGGAGGTCATCAACCAGCGCACGCTCAAACACGCCAAAGACGGCGAAGCCGGTGAGCTGGTGATCACTACGCTTACCAAGCGCGGGATCCCGCTTTTGCGTTACCGTACCAGGGACATTGTCTCGATATCATACGAGCGCTGCCGCTGCGGCAGGACCACGCCGCGCATCAGCAAGATCCAGGGCAGGACCGACGACATGATCATCGTGCGGGGCATTAACGTCTTCCCTTCCCAGATCGAACATGTCCTTCTGGGGATCGAAGGGACAAAGCCGCATTACCAGCTTGTGGTAGACCGCAAGGCCGGTAAGCTCGATGAGCTCGAGGTGCTGGTCGAGGTGGAGCAGAAGATATTTTCCGACGAGATAAAGCAGTTAAGGATACTTGAAGAGCGGATCGCCCGCGAGATCGAATCGGTCCTGGGGATATTCGTCAAGGTCAAGCTCGTCGAACCGAAAACCATCGAGCGCAGCGAAGGCAAGGCAAAACGCGTCGTGGATAAGAGGGCGGGATAGCGAGGAGTCAATTCGTCCGTCATGCATTGTGACGGACTCATTGAGGAGGATAGCATGAAACTGGTCCAGATATCCGTTTTTTTGGAGAATAAAAAAGGAAGGCTCTTTGAGGTATGCTCCCTCCTGGGCAAGGAGAAGATCAACATCCGGGCGCTTTCGGTCGCTGAAAGCGAAGAGTTCGGGATCCTGCGCATGGTGGTGGATAACCCCGCCAAGGCCGTGGCAGTGCTTAAGAAAAAAGGTTTTGTCGCCAACCTTACCGATATTGTCGCCGTTGAGGTGGAGGATAACCCGGGAGGGCTGGCTTCGGTCCTGGCGGTCTTTTCGAAAAACGACATCAACGTCGAGTATATGTACGGGTTCGTGGAGAAGTTTTCGCAGAAGGCGATCCTGGTCTTCAGGTTCGACGACGCGGACAAAGCAATACGGGTGCTTACGCGCAACAAGATAAGCATCATCGGGAAAAAAGATATCGGGAACCTTTAAAAACCGATGGCAAAGGCATACTGGAACAAGGCAGAAGAGACGCTTGAGAGGAATACGTTACGCAAGCTCCAGCTTAAACGCCTGCGTGAGACCGTCGGCTGGGCGCTGAAGACCCCTTTTTACAGGGCGCGCCTGCGTAAGGCGGGGATTTTCAGCACCCGGGACATCAAGCGCCTCGACGACCTTAAAAAGATCCCCTTTACGACCAAGGATGACCTGCGCGAATGCTATCCGTACGGGCTGCTGTCGGTCGACTTAAAAGATGTGGTGCGCATACACACCTCCAGCGGCACGACCGGAACACCGACGGTGATCTATCACACCAGGGAAGACGTCGCCCGCTGGACAGACCTGGTTGCCCGCTGCATCGTGGCAACCGGGGCAGGCAAAAAGGATGTCTTCCAGAACATGATGAGCTACGGCATGTTTACCGGGGGCCTGGGCCTGCATTACGGCGCAGAGCGCGTCGGCATGACCGTTATCCCCATCGGGTCCGGGAACACCAAGCGCCAGATCCAGCTCATGCACGATTTTAAAACCACCGTCGCGCACATTACGCCAAGCTACATGCTGCACATTTATTCCAAGCTTTCCGAGGCCAACCTTTCCGTTTCTGACCTCTCGCTGAAGAAGGCATACCTGGGCGCAGAGCCGTATTCGGAAAATACCCGTAAAAAGATCGAAGGGCTCCTCGGTATCGACGCATACAATTCCTACGGGCTCAGCGAAATGAACGGCCCGGGCGTTGCGTTCGAATGCGTGTACAAGCGCGGGATGCATGTCTGGGAGGATGCCTATATCATAGAGGTTATAGACCCGCGCACGCTCGAGGAGTCATGCGCCGAGCAGGAAGGGGAGGTCGTGTTTACGACGCTTACGCGCTCGGCAACGCCGCTTTTGCGTTACCGCACCAGGGACCTGGCATTCATCTACGAAGGCGGGTGTAAATGCGGCCGCACCCACCGCAAGATCTCCCGCATCACCGGCAGGACCGACGACATGCTGATCGTCAACGGGGTCAATGTCTATCCCTCCCAGATCGAGGAGGTGATCATGCGCATACCCCAGGTGGGGACCAATTATCAGATCTATCTTGAGAAGGAAGGCTCGCTGGACAAACTGGTGGTGAAGGTCGAGATATATTCCAAGATGTTCAAAGGCGACCTGCGGGAGCTTGACGCCCTGCGTGAAAGGATGCAGGAGGACCTGCGCGCCTCGATCATTATCAGCCCGGCAATCGAGCTGCACGAACCCGGGAGCCTGCCGGTGTTTGAGGGCAAGGCCAAGCGGGTCGTGGATACGCGGCAAAAACTCTAGGAGGATGTATGCCAAAACAACTGCATGTTTTTGTAGAGAATAAACCGGGCAGGCTCGAATCCGTGACAGAGGTTCTCTATAAAAACGGCATCAACGTCATCGCCTTTACCATACAGGACCGGGGAGATTTCGGGATGCTCAAGCTCCTGGCAGACAAGCCTGACCAGGCATACCTTGTGCTGGCCGATAAAGGCTTTGCCTGCGCCGTTAAAGACGTGATGATGGTCGCCATCAAGGACAAGCCCGGCAACCTTTATAAGCTGACCAGCGTTCTTCTGCGGCACAAGGTCAATATCATCGATGCACACGGTTTTGTCATTGAACCCGGGAAAAAAGGCGTTTGTTGCCTTGAGCTTGCCGAAACCAAAGGGGTCAAGCAGCTCCTGGAAAAGGAAGGGTTCAGCCTGATGGATGAAGAAAAGCTTGCCGGGTTGCTGTTATAGCTATGATTATCGATATGCACACGCATGCCTGGCCCGAAAAGGTCTCTGCCAGCGCCAGGCAAAACCTGGAAGGCCTCTTTAAGGTCAAGCTTGTCGGAGAACCGACGCTTGAGACCTTGCGCGCGTTCATGGATAAGAACGGTATCTCGGTCAGCGCGGTGGCGGCGGTTGCCACAAAACCGGAACAGGTCCCCTCCATCAATAATTGGCTCATGGAGGTGCGTTCGGAACGCATCAAGGTGTTTTGCGCCCTGCACCCTGATTACCCTTTATGGCGGGAAGAGCTCCAAAGGCTTGCGGGGAAGGTCGACGGTATCAAGGTGCAGCCGGAGTTCCAGGATTTTTATGTCGATGAGGAACGGCTTGATCCGGTGTACGCGATGATTCAGGAGATGGGCCTTCCTCTTTTGTTCCACTGCGGAGAAGAGCTCTCCGGGACAATGAAGGTGCGCAGTTCTCCCGGGAGGCTCCGGCGGGTGAAAGCGCGTTTTGGTCGCCTTAAGATCATCGCCGCGCATTTCGGCGGCTTTAGGCTTTGGAAAGAGGTTGAGGAGCACCTGCTCGGCAGGGATTTCTATCTTGATACCTCCTTTTTCTTCAGGTTCCTGCCCAAGGATGAGGTGCGCCGCCTTATCCTTGCGCATGCGCAGGAGCGGCTGCTTTTCGGCACGGACTTTCCGTTGATCGACCAGAAAGACGACATACGTTTCCTTGAAACCCTGGGGTTGTCCCAGGGCCTTACGGAACGGATTTTTTCCCTGAACGCCAGGGAGCTGCTGGGGATATAGATGCAGGCCACAGATTACGCATATGCGGTCGGTAAGATCAGGGCCCTGGAGAGGTTCCTTATTAGGCAGGAGGTCTTTGAGGATGCGGCAGGGGCGCCGCTTCAGGATGCCTTGCGCCTCTTTGCTGAATCCGACCTGTACGGCGAGGAGCTCCTGCATGTGTCCGACAGCTTCACCCTGGAGCAGGTCCTGGAGGCCGAGACACGCAAGCTTAAAAATACCGTCCGGCCGCTTATCCTGGATGATGTCTTACAGGAGGCGCTGGAGATCAAGGGCCCGGGGCATCTGCTTTTATTGGTCGGGCGCAGCAACAGTATCTTTTTACGGGAATTTTTCTTGCAGATGGTCGACCTGCACAATATAAAAACGTATCTGAGGATGATGCTGTTGCATGAACCGCCTGAAAAGCTGCGCGAACACCTGGCTTGCCAGGGGTTTATCCCCTGCCGGGAGCTGCTCGATTGTTACGGCAAGGAGTTGGCGGTATTTTTGCACAGGCTTTCCAATGTCCACGCGCACGGCCGCCTGCTGGACTATGCGCGTTTCTTAAAAGAGGGGATAGAAAAGGCGGTCAATGAAAGTTCTTTTGTGAGCCTGGAGAGCGCTCTTCAGGGTCTCCTGGTGCGTTTCCTGAAGCCCGCCAAATACATGAGCTTCGGCCCCGAGCCGGTGGTCGCGTATTATTTTGCAAAAATGAACGAGCTTGGACTTATCCGCATGATCATACTGGCTAAGCTCAACAATGCCTCAGCCGAATTGATAGAGGAAAGTTTGCACGGTGTCTATGCCTGATCAGGAAAAAAACCAGCAGCCGCTGGCGATTATAGGGAACGAAGAGGTGGTCGCGGGCTTCCGGGCCCTGGGGTTTAGGGTTTATCCTGCGGCAGGGCTCCAGGAAACCCGCAAGGCCCTGCAGGAGGCGCTGCGCCAGAGGCCCGGTGTGTGCCTGATCGAGGCCGATACCTATGCCCTGGTAAAACAAGACCTGGCTGTTTACGAAGCAGCGGCAATGCCGGTTTTTGTCCCTTTCAGCAAAGATGCGGGAGTCCCCGCGCTGCAGGGGCTGCTCAAAGAGATACGCCTGAGGGCAACGGGAAAGCTCACAAAGGATTAAAGTCACGCGAGGGAGGAAGATGAAAGAAGCGAGAATAGCGAAGGTGTCCGGGCCGCTGGTGATCGCCGGCGGTTGTTTAGGCGCAAAGATGTTCGATATGGTGCGCGTTTCGGAAAAAAAGCTCATCGGAGAGATCATCGAGCTTAAAGGGGAAGAAGCCTCTATCCAGGTATATGAAGAAACTGCCGGCATCGGGCCGGGAGAGCCGGTGTACCTGACGGGAGAGCCGTTGAGCGTAGAGCTGGGCCCGGGCTTGGTCAGCGAGATATACGACGGCATCCAGCGGCCCCTTGATGTGCTTCAGGGCGTCTCCGGCGAATTCATTGCCCGGGGCGTGGATGTACCTGGTTTGAACCGCACAAAAAAATGGCATTTTAAAGCCCTGCGTAAGCCAAACGAGCAGGTATCTGCCGGTGACATCATTGGCGAGGTGGAAGAGACGCCTTTGATACAACATAAGATCATGGTCCCCCCGGGGGTCAGCGGAGAGATCGTCGATATAAAGGAAGGGGAATTCAATATCCAGGAGTGTATCGCCCGGGTAAAAGGCGCAACCGCTGCGCATGAAATAACCATGATGCAGCGCTGGCCGGTAAGAAAGCCGCGGCCGATCAAGGAGAAGTTCGCGCCTGTCGAGCCCCTGACGACCGGGCAGCGCGTTATCGATACATTTTTTCCCATTGCCAAGGGCGGTACCGCCTGTATCCCCGGGCCGTTCGGCGCCGGCAAGACCGTTACCATGCATGAGGTCGCCAAATGGTCCGATGCGCAGGTCATCGTATACGTTGCCTGCGGAGAGCGGGGGAACGAATGCGCAGACCTCCTGTTAAGTTTTCCGGACCTCAAAGACCCGCGCACGGGAAGGCCCCTTCTTGAACGCACGGTTATTGTGGCCAATACCTCCAATATGCCGGTGGCGGCGCGCGAGGCCTCGATTTATACGGGGATTACCCTGGCCGAATACTACCGTGACATGGGTTATAACGTGGCGTTGATGGCCGACTCTACCTCCCGCTGGGCGGAAGCCTTGCGCGAAATGTCCGGGCGCCTGGAAGAAATGCCCGGCGAAGAAGG
>Ga0265297_10008726_pt1 | contig 13397 bp, 12 predicted proteins | sample Munlanlwell13791_FD_192502 | JGI IMG/M metagenome (GOLD analysis project Ga0265297, IMG submission 192502) | Leachate microbial communities from a municipal landfill in Southern Ontario, Canada - Leachate well 137-91 | ecosystem: Engineered > Solid waste > Landfill > Unclassified | place... | reverse complement strand
ATTATTTTGACCTCTTCCGGCAAATCCCATACCCGCAATCGTCATGCAGGATTCCACTGCCTCTTTTTCGTTCTCTTGAAAATAACGCTGGACTCCCTCCGCAACTGCCTGGGTTTGCTCCAGTGTGGCACCCGTTGGCATAATGATTTGAGAAAGCAACATCCCCTGGTCTTCGTCCGGCAAATATCCTGTAGGCAAACGCATGAACAGGAACCCGATCAGAGCCACAATTCCGGCATAGATGACTAGGTAACGAAATTTTTTGGCTAATGAATGTTTCACCACGGCCAGATAACGGTCTCGGATCCCAAAGAAATTCTTGTCGAACCATAAAAAGAACGGCCGGAGGAACCAAATCGCATTTTCCGCAGGTTCATGCCCTTTAGTGACCGGCTTGAGCAGTGAAGCGCATAAAACCGGCGTCAGGACCAAAGCCACAACCACGGACAACAACATGGAGGCAATAATGGTAACGGAAAATTGACGGTAGATGACACCTGTCGAACCGGCAAAGAACGCCATGGGGCCAAAAACTGCTGAAAGCACCAATCCGATACCGATCAGAGCGCTTGTGATCTGATCCATAGACTTGGCAGTGGCCTCTCGAGGAGAGAGTCCTTCTTCGGTCATGATCCGCTCCACATTTTCGACCACCACGATGGCATCATCCACCAGAAGACCAATAGCTAGAACCATGGCAAACATCGTCAACATGTTAATGGAAAACCCAAAAGCCCCCAACACGGCAAAGGTACCCAAGAGAACCACTGGCACCGCGATGGTCGGGATCAACGTGGCTCGAAAGTTCCCCATGAACAGGAACATAACCAGAAAAACCAGGAGAATCGCCTCAAAAAGAGTCTTGACCACCTCATCGATAGCCACCTCTACAAAAGGTGTAGTATCGTAAGGATAGACCACCTTCATCCCTTGAGGAAAATACTGACTCATTTCATTCAATTTTGATTTAACCGCCTCAGCTGTATCCAAGGCGTTGGCTCCAGGGGCCTGACGGATGGCCATGGCGGCGGCAGGCTTGCCGTTGTAGGCGGCCTCAACATCGTAGGACTCAGACCCCAGTTCCGTCCGCCCCACATCCTTAACTCTCACAATGGAACCGTCGGGATTGGTCCGAATCGGAATATTGGCGAATTCCTCAGGAGTTTGAAGCAAGTTCTGGATAACGATGGAGGCATTCAGACGCTGGCCTGACACTGCCGGAAGTCCGCCAAACTGACCCGAGGAAACTTCCACATTGTAAACCTTCACCGCCGCAACAATATCTTCTATGGTAAGGTTATAGTCGTTCAATTTGTCGGGATTCAGCCAGACCCGCATTGAATATTGCGTGCCAAAGCTCTCGACTTCGCCAACTCCGGGTACGCGCGCCAGAACCTTTTCCAAATTGGACTGGGCATAATCCCGCAAATCATTACCGTCCATGCTGCCGTCTTCGGAAATTAAACCTACGATAATGAGATAATTTCGCGTGGATTTCCCAACTTTAACTCCTGAACGCTGGACCACTTCCGGGAGACTGGCCATGGCGAGCTGAAGCTTATTTTGCACCTTGGACCAAGCAAGGTCCGGATCAGTCCCCGCTCTAAAAGTCAACTCAATACGGGAGGAACCAGCAGAATCGCTCTTCGCAGACATATAGAGCAGGTCTTCAAACCCGGTCATCTTTTGTTCGATGATCTGGGTCACCGTGTTTTCCACCGTTTCGGCCGAAGCCCCAGGATAAAAAGAACTAATGGCGATGGAAGGTGGCGCAATGGGGGGATATTGCGAGATAGGCAATTGAAAAATGGCCAATACCCCCAACACCATCAGAATAATGGCAATGACCCAAGCGAAAACCGGGCGATCCAGAAAAAATTTTGACAACATAGAATTTTCCGTTTAATCCGTATTTGTGAATAGTTAAACTGTTTTGCTGCCCCCTAGATTATCTTTACGGCCAGAGCCGAACGGGATCGCCTTTACAAAAGTACCAGGTCTCACCTTCAGAACTCCTTCGATAATAACCCGATCCCCCGGCTCTAGACCTGACAGAACAAGCCATTTGTCACCAATGGCTCGATCAAGCGTAAGCATCCGTTGTTGAACCTTCTCTTCAGCATCGACGACCAGCGCCAAGGGATCTCCTTTTGAGTTGCGCGAAACTCCCTGTTGCGGAACGAGAAGGGCCTGTTCATCAACTCCTTCCGTAATGACCGCACGAACGAACATACCGGGAAGAAGTATGCCTTCCGGGTTTGGGAAAACTGCACGCAAGATCACCGACCCGGTTGTCGGGTCCACTGTAATATCTTTAAATTGAAGTGTCCCTTCCTCGGGATACGGCGTCCCATCTGCCAAGGTAAGCTTTACTTTATTCTGATTCGTCTCATCGTAGTCAAGACGACCCGCCTTGAGGTGGCGCTGGAAACGCAGCAATTCGGTTGTGGACTCGGGTATATCCACATAGATGGGATTCAATTGCTGAACGGTCGCGAGGACTTTAGGCTGATACGCCGTCACAATAGCGCCCTCCGTCACGGTGGATGCTCCGATGCGACCGGTGATCGGTGAAACAATATGTGTGTAATCAAGATTGATGCGAGCCGTTTTCAGTTCTGCTTCAGCCTGTTTCAAAGCAGCTTCCGCATCATCGAAATCCTGCTGACTGACCGCCTTGTCCACTAGAGCTTCTTTATAACGATTGGCCCGAAATTTGAGGGCTGGAAGATTAGCTTTGGCTCTATCGACCGCAGCCTGAAACGGAGCGGGATCAATCTGATAAAGCTCCTGCCCGGCTTTGATCTCGGAACCTTCCGTAAACAGACGCTTCTGGATAATGCCATTGACCTGAGGACGGATTTCAGCAACAAGAAATGGAGCTGTTCGCCCGGGTAATTCAGTGGTAATGGCCACCCTCTCGGGCTGCATAGTAACCACAGCCACTTCAGGACCTTGGGATGTTGATGCGGTTTTCGGTTTGCAACCAGCAAACAACGACAAAAGCGCAATCAGCGTAAAAAGGAAAAACACGAGAAAAAGCCAATATCGATGCCTGACCGACCTAGTCTTGCAATTACCAAGGAATCTGAGAGCTGCAAAATTGAAATTAAAAGGATCTGTTATTTTTAACATTGTCACTCCTAGATTTATATGTAATCGTTCGCTTACATAATCAAATATAAGGGTTCCTGTTGTTTTTGTCAAGTAATTAATTACATAATTGACTTTTAAAAACAGCTAGCCTAAACTATGGGCGCAGAGTGAACTACATCACGAAAAGGATTAAATTCTATGACCTCTAAAAAAATAGCCCCCGCTTTGAAAACCCAGCCCCAAAAACGAAATCGCGAGGAAAGCACTCAACGCATTCTTCAAGCTGGTCTTGAGATCTTCTCCGAGGTAGGTTACGATGCCGCCACAACAAAAATGATATCAAAGCGAGCAGGCCTCAATGAGTCGTTGATCCAACGATATTTTAAAAGCAAATCTAATTTATTAGTCAAGGTCACCTACTCATGCATCGATGCTCTACGCAAGGAAAAACCCTACCCCCCTGCCGAAACCCCACAGGAGGAAATTTACCGTTTCCTCATTAATAAACTGGAAAATATCTCTAAAAACGTTAAGTTTTTCCGGGTAATCATTTCGAGAGTACTTGTCGATCCCAAAATGGGCATGGAACTTCAGAAAAAGAAACCTTTGGATTTATTTTTCATAGAGAGGCTTTTTCTATTTCAAAAGCGGGGATTAATTCGAACAGATTTAGACATCGACGGGTTAGTCCTTTTAATCGCCAATCAGTCTTTCGCTATAGCAATTATGGAACTAATACTTTCCAATAAAAGTATCGAGAGTTGTAAAAAACAGCTCCTCGCATTTTCAAAAAACCTCACCAAAGGAATTTGCGCAATAGATCCTACCGAAGACGATTAGTTCCCCCTTAGTTGAATCGAGTCTTGCCTCTTACGATTGACGAAAAATCCGGTTCTCTCCTGACGCTTTTGGGATGAATTGCGACATGAAGCAGGTTAATGCCTTCTCGCCCAATAACCCGGCAAACATCGGGCAAACAAAATACAACCTGGGGTCTAATTCGCTTTTCGTTTTAGGAATCATTAAGAGAACTTTGATCCCGGCATCTTGAAAGTGATCCACCAGCGATCCTTCGCTAGATAAAACAAAAGATTGGTGGGCGCGACGCTTCATTTCACATGCAATGGTATAAACGTAGAAACTGATTCCGCCGGGGTTGAGATGATTCGTCAAATGAAGGATCTTCACAATGGGTTCTCCAGAGCCTTCCTTTTTCGTGCGCACCCCTATGAACACTTTCGGCAGAGGATGGCTAAAATGATTGCCAATCCTAACACAAAAACAGGCATCCGAAGAAAAACGCTACATCCAGAAGAGGCCGCGCTCCCCATATAGCCAACAACTCCAATCAAAAAAACAATTCCCACGCACCGCAAAATCGATTTCTGTTTTATTTTCATTACATACCTCCTTCTTAACCTTTACCAATCCACGAGACATCATCAAGAAAAAATCGCTTATTTTTCGTACACGGAGGAGCTCAAATTATCAATCGTTGACTGAGTCCGTCTGCGTTTGTAATACATTTCGACGTATTCAAAGATTTTTTTTCGCTTCTTCATGGATTACTCTAATGAACCATACCCATCCCCGTGTCTTTTACCTTACGAAAAAGAAAAACCATAGATGTGCTAATGAAGGCAACAATTCCACACCAACGAAAACAATCCGCATAAGAAAGAAAAGTAGATTGACGTAATAATTCCTGATAAAGCAGACCCTCCGCCATACCAGGATTTGCTTTTATTGCCTGTTGGTATAAAGGGTTGAACGGATTCAGGTGCTCCACAAGAATTGACTGATGCGTCTGTGCCATACGGGCAAGCACTGTCGTAGCCATCGCAATGCCCAGACTTCCGCCAATGTTTCGAGTCAGATTAAAAATACCACTGCCATTCCCTATATCCTTGGCGGCCAACGTTCCCAAAGCCGTTGTCGATAACGGTACAAAAACGGTCGTTACACCGAAACCGAGAACAAAAAGCGGGATCACCATTGAATCAATCGCAATCTGCAAATTGATATTACCTAGCCACAGGCATCCCATCCCGAGCAACCCTAAACCCAGCGCGATAAAAATCCTGCTATCAAAATATTTACTAATAACCGCAGCTACTACTGAACCAAGAAAACCCCCTATCCCAAGCGGAACCAGAACGATTCCGCTAGAACAAGCCGTGTATCCCATTAGTGTCTGATAAAAGAGCGGCACAAGTGCCATTACCCCATACATAATTGCGCCGATCATAAAAGCAACAACCACGCCTCCAACAAGATTTCTGTCTTTAAAAACACGCAGGTCAACGACCGGATGGTTTACGCGCCGTTCCCAGAAAACAAATGCAGCAAGTAAAATAACCACAAGTACCGACGCCCAGCATATCCACGTTGCCTGAAACCAGTCAACCTCCTGACCTTTATCCAGAATGATCTGCAATGTACCCAAACCAATGGCCATCAAGGCGAAACCATAATAATCAATGCCGGTTTTTATTCTTTGGATATATGGCGGGTCTTCCACAAACATATTCGCCATCAGAACGGCGACTACTCCGCAAGGCACATTGATGAAGAAAATCCACCGCCATGAAAAATTATCCGTAAGCCAACCGCCAAGGACAGGTCCGATGATGGGCGCGACAATGACCCCCATGGCAAACACCGCCATTGCTAAAGAACGTTTTTCCTTCGGAAAACTTTCCATCAAAACAGCTTGAGAGATAGGCATTAGTGCGCCTCCTCCTAAACCCTGAAATATCCGAAACAAAACCAACTGCCCGAAACTGCCTGCGATGCCGCACAAAAAGGAGGATACAGTAAACAAACCGATGCATACAACAAGCACTTTTTTGCGGCCAAAAAAACTGCTAAACCATGCCGCGGCAGGCAAAATGATCGCATTGGCGACAAGATAACTTGTTAAAACCCATGTGCCTTCATGAGGCGTCACGGAAAGATTACCTGCAATATTCGGTAACGCTACGTTCGCGATGGTAGTGTCCAAAACTTCCAAAGTCGTGGCCAACATAACCGCGGCCGTAATCAGCCATGGGTTACTTTTAGGACGCCATTCTCCCGCAACCGTTGTATTAACCTGTTCAGCACTCATCAGCGTACTTTAACCTTTGGAACAACAGACATCCCTACACGTAAGCGATATTTTTCATTCATCTCTTCATCGAATACGATCTTGACCGGTATGCGCTGAACAACTTTCACAAAGTTACCCGCAGCGTTCTCAGGCGGGAACATGCTGAACTTGGCCCCAGTCCCCAACTGAATACTGTCCACATGCCCTTTAAATTCTCTCCCCGAATAGGCATCGATCTTTATTTTCACCTTTTGTCCAAGGCGCATGTGCTTCAATTGGGTTTCCTTAAAGTTAGCAATAACCCACATCTCATCCGGAACAATAGCCAAAAGGGGTTGCCCGATCTGGACAAACGCGCCCTCTTCTACGGATTTCTTTGTCACATAGCCGGTGACCGGCGCCAGGATCTTCGTGTAAGAAAGGTCCAGTTCAGCTTGCCTCAGGTGGGCTGCCGCTGCGGAAACCCTCGCATTCGCTGTCCGCGCCTTTAACTCGGCCTGGTCCAATTGTTGCTTAGAGACTTCATTGTTCTTACTGAGATTTGTGTAACGCTCTAGATCTCGTTTCGCCTGTTCTGCGTCTGCTTGAACCGCTTCCCGATCCGCTTTGGCGATTTGATGACGGACCTCGAAATCATTGGGGTCCAATTCGACCAGTCCATCGCCTTTCTTCACTCTCTGATTGTCGTTTACCAATACCTTCGAAACATGTGAAGAAACTTTGGGGCTGATAGCGATAATATGTCCTTCCACAAAAGCATTATCGGTTGAAACATAATTGAAGCTATTCCAAACAAAAAACGCCCCAAGAAGGACTACAACTGCGGACGTAGCCAGAACTCGTTTCCGGAAAACATGATCGGTTGACATTTTCTGTTTTAGATTCTTGATTTTAGTGCGCATCTTCAATAACTCCTGTTTTGAGTTGTATCCTGCAAATAAAACGAATCCGTTTTCCCCAATGCAAAGTACCAGTTCACCCGGGCAGCGTGATACTGCGTCAATGCAACGATATATTCATTTCTCGCTTGCTCAAGCGCGGTTTGCGCGTTAACAACTTCAACATTGTCCCCGACTCCTTCGGAAAAACGGTGGCTAGCCAATTCGAGCTCACGTTGCGAGAGCTCGACAACCTGCCCGGCTGCATTCACTTGCTCCACGCTGGTTTCGATGGTCCATAAAGCCATATAGACATCTTCTTTTACTTGCCTCTTCAGATCGTCATAATAAATTTCTTCCTGGCGTTTTTGACTGGCAGCTTCTTTTGACTGTCCGTAAATCATTCCCCCCTCGAAAAGAGGCATGGTGACTCGGAACATGGCTCTCCCTGTCGGACGTGATCCTCCCCCGTAATCAGGCTCATTGCCACTCCAGCCATAATCACCGGCAAACTCCAACTTCGGAAGCATCTGGGCACGGACTCCGTAGAGCCGGTATTGACTTGCACGAATCTTTTCCTTCGCGATCCGCATCTCAATACGGCCAGCATCAGCGGTCGCCAAGGCATCCTTTAGCGGAGGCATGGTTTCTTTAATGAAACAAAGGGAGTTGAGAAGCTGGATCGTGCTGTCATAAGAAAGACCGGTAGCACGCTGAAGTTCCAGGTAGGCGTCATGCATATACTTGCTGGACTGAGCAAGCCGTAACTTATCTTGCGCGACACGGGTCTGAGCCCGGGCAACATCCACATTGGTGGCAATGCCCGTTTCCATTTGATTCTTGGCCTGTTTTAATAGCCGTTCACTCAATTCAAGATTGGCTTGAGCCGCTTTAAAAGCACCCTGGGCCCGTAAAGCATCCAGATATGCCATGGCCGCTATCAAGATCACCTTCTGATGCGCCAGTTCCTGCCCATATCGCGCAACATCCACATCGATGATTCCTGCTTTGAATCCGGAAAGAGCGCTAAGATCGAGGATTTTCTGAACAAGTCGGAACCGGGCATCAAAGGTATTAAAGGGACCAATAACATCCACTCCCTTGAACCCGAGCGCAGCAAGGTTTTCTTTATAAGTCCGCGCCTGAGAGACCCCCGCGTCAAGGTGTGGGAGTAATGGAGACATGGACTGCCATCTTCTTCCAAGCGACGCTTCGATTCTTTCCTTAGCTTCCCTGCTCATGAGATGTGTTTTGATCGTCAGATCAATAGCTTCCGTGAGTTTCAGGTCCACAAAATCGAGACTGCTTTTACCCGCATCCGATTCAAGCGGTATTCGCTGATGACTGAACGCTTCTACTTTATCGAGCCCTAGAAAGCGCTCTACATTTTCCGGAGCTGCTATAGCATCTGCCGAATTATCAAGGCTCTTACCGGAAGGTGCGGCAGCAAGCACATCCAAACGATAGTAAATTCCCCATGCACTAGCACATAAAATAAAAACCAAGGGCAAAATAATCTTGCGCTTACTTCGAGGTTTACGATCCTTTAGAGTAATTAAACTTTTCATTTCACCTTTCCGCTTTCGACGATATTCTTTCTGAATTTCGTCAACAGCTTGTTCAAAAGGCTTATTTCGTTCTTGGTAAGCTTATTAGTGATTCGAGCCGTGCACTCATTTTGCTTGGGCATAAAACGGCTTGCTAAATCCTTGCCCGCTTCGGTAAGTTTGATGACACGTGTGCGACGATCTTCTTTAGAAGAGTTACGGATAACCAATCCTCGTTTTTCCAATCCATCGATTACTTTCGTGACATTCGCACGGCTAACTAAAAGCAAATCGCTTAGCGCCTGCTGTGTGCAGCCTTCACCCTCATCGTGCTTTAGAATAACCAAAATATTCATGGCCGACATCGACAGATCAAACTCGAAGAGAACCCGATGGAAATTGGACATAAAAATATCGTGCGTATAAACGAGGCTCAAAACCAATTCCGTTAAAAGCCATTTGAAATCTTTATATTGTTCGCCATATTTCCGGACTCTCTCCCAATAATAATTTGTTCGTTGATCTGCGATTTCCGCTTCCCGCTGAGTTTTCATTCGCAATCTCCTTGAGCTAGCAATTCATTCCATGAGCCAATGATGCGCGATAGGATGCATTTCGTCAACTATTTAAAGGCCAACTATTAAACGGTAAACTATTTAACCATTTAATAGAAGCGATACCTAAAAAGCAAAGCCGCGAGGAAAGCACTCAACGCATTCTTCAAGCTGGTCTTGAGATCTTCTCCGAGATAGGTTACGACGCCGCCACAACAAAAATGATATCGAAACGGGCGGGCCTCAACGAGTCATTGATCCAACGATATTTTAAAAGCAAATCCAATTTATTAGTCGAGGTCACCTATTCATGCATTGATGCCTTAAGCAAGGGAAAGCCCCCCCCTGCCGGAACCCCACAGGAGGAAATTTACCGCTTCCTTGTAAACAAACTTAAAAGCATCAATAAAAATATAAATTTTTCCGCGTTATCTTTTCGAGAATCCTTGTCGATCCCCAAATGGGTTTGGAGCTTCAAAAAGGAAACCTTCGGATCTTTTTTTTACGGAAAGGCTCTCATTGTTTCAAGAAAAAGGATTGATTCGAGCAAATCTGGAGATTGGCGAATTAGTCCCTCTGATCACAAATCAATCGTTCGCCATAACAATTATGGAATTAATACTTTCCAATAAAAACATCGAGAGTTTCAAAAAACAACTTCTTTTCTTTTTAAAAAACTTCGCACGAGGAATTTGTGGATAAACCCTGCAAATTGATTATGTCGCCTTTTCACTAATTTATGACATTGGATTGTGAAAACGAAGATCGAGTTGGCTTTAGTAATCTCCAGTTGCACAGTTATATTTCGGCGATGGTTGTAGCCGGGGCTTTGATGTTTTTTACTCAGAAATAGAGACTAGGAGTAGAATGTGCTTAACTGATATCTCTTGAAAACCGAATGTTCAGTGTGAGGTGAATCGCAAATGGGTTTGTTCCAGGGCCGGAAAAAGAAATTCAAAGACCACCTCGGCAAGAAAAAGAATGGCCTGGAAGAAACAACTGCAAGCAAAAGACGTTTGCTTGCGATGAGCGCAGTGGCTCGCGCGCACGAAAAGATTGATCCTCCTGCCCGATCTTCTAAAACGAAAAACAGCACCAGCGTCTCTGTTGCCAGCAACATCCCGGTAGCACCCCCTAGCCCAAAAGTAGAAGTCTCGCATCGGCTTCAGGAGCTTCCGGACAACTACGGCGACAATCAGGTCTACCTTCTCGTTCGTGATCCTTACTGGCTCTATGCCTACTGGGAGATCCAGGAGGACTACCAGCGGCGCCATCTTGCGAAACTTGGTGGAAGCTGGGAGAGTGTCATTTCCGTTCTCCGCGTCTATGACACTACGGAAGAAGGAAAGTCTCCATCTGTTTCTGACATCGTGCTCCAGAACATGAGCAAGTGTTGGTACATTAACACCCAGCCGAACCACAGCTATTTCGCCGAGATCGGTCTCCTGCATTGCGATGGCCGTTTCCTTTGTCTCGCCTGCTCCAATCATGTGACCACGCCGAGGTCCGGGATGTCCGAGATCATTGATGATCAGTGGATGTCGATCGATTTTGATAAGATGTATGCCCTTTCGGGTGGTTTCCAGGTTGGCAAAAGCTCCGAAGAACTCCGCAATCTCATGGAAGAGCGATTCAAGAACGCGATCACCTCAGGCTCCGGAGCCGGCGCAGTTTCCAGTATGTCGAGCCCGGTCAAGATCAAGCGGCGCGGGTTCAATTTCTGGCTTGAGTGTGAACTTATCATCTACGGCGGTACAGAACCTGACGCCAAGGTCACCATGCAGGGAAGACCCGTTCAGCTCCGGTCGGACGGTACTTTCGCACTCCGCTACGGGCTACCGGATGGGAAATTCATCTTCGGTTGCCATGCCGAATCTTCGGATGGCGTCGAAGAGAGGGTGATCACTCCGATCGTGAGCCGCAACACAGAAAGGCCCGCGCCTATTCTCAAGGTAGTAAAGCGCCTATAGCTTTTGAAAAAAAGTATCTTGAATCAAAACAAAAAATATCGAACACTTTATCAACATCTAACATAGGAGAGGCAAAACATGGCAAGGGTTTCAGGTGTTAAGAAAAGCAAGGTGACTGAAGTGGAACTGACCGAGCGAATCAGGGGAAAGGCTAAAGAGCTTTGGGAGAAAAAAGGCCGCGTTCAGGGTCAAGATCTGGAGATCTGGCTCGAAGCCGAAAGATTAGTCAAGAAATAGACGATTCAACCAGCAAAACGGCCACTGTCAGCCCGCTTTGAAGGAGCTATAATTCTTTAGCTGATCTTTGGATTGTGTCAACAAAGGCGCGACGACATACACTTCGCAAAATTCTCGAAACAGTTGCCGGATGAGCGCGATTCGCTAAAGGAGAAAACAGCGAAGTTTTATTTAATGGGATCGCTTCTTGCTATACGGTCTGTGTTGATTGATGTAAATTCAGTCGCAAAAGGAGTCCCCCATGATCACAGAAATCGGAATTGTCGCCGGGGAGATCTGGCAATTTCTTGATGGTAAGAAAACCGTCACTGCGGATGAACTTACCAAGGAATTGAAGTGCCCTTGCGAACTCGTGATGATGAGCCTGGGGTGGCTTGCTCGTGAAGGTCACATCACTTTGTGGATTTCCGGAAGTGATTATTCGGCGGCGCTTAATCGAAAATAATTTGCGTACGAACGCGAAGCATCGATCCGTTCTTAACCTGTTCTCGACTTTAAAAGGGTTGCTACTAATCCGACCTTTCCGCTTCCAAATCAAAGAAAAAGGTATCCAATTGAAAGGGAATCCCCTTAAGCCTTAGCTCCGGCTTCAATTGTGTCGCAATATATGGGAAAAGCGACATTGAAACTTCCGGAGACTTTAGGCCAGCTCATAAAGTGGCGACATTCGAGCAGAAGAAACACATTTTCCGGTAAACCTATATTGACTTAAGCCAGTCTTTAATCTTGGCTTCGATCTGATCTCTGACTTGCCGAGTTTTCTTGAGCTTTTCTTCCCGTGATCCTGTGAAAGCGGACGGATCAGCAAAGCTCCAGTGAAGTTTCTCGGCAACACCGGGGAATATGGGGCAACGTTCTGATTGGGATTCATCACATACGGTGATTACATAACCGTACAACTTATTCTGCTTATAAAGATCAAAAACGCTTTTTGTCTTGTTTTGCGAAATATCGATCTCGGCCTCCTTCATAACATCCACGGCTAAAGGATTAAGTTGACCGGGCTCAAGGCCAGCGCTTTCAACCTCGAAACGATCTCCGCCGTATTTCTGAAGAAAAGCTTCCGCCATCTGGCTTCTCGCCGAATTGTGAACACAGACAAATAGCACATTAATTTTCTTATTCATCCTTTCCCCCGGTTCCATGAGAGGCCTATGACACTTTCGCCGAAACACATGTCTTTTATTTTGAGCGATTCCGCTTAGGGCTTGTGGCGCTCAAGAGCGTGAAAACCCTTTTAGCTTCAAGCGCGGCGATCCTGTCAAAGATGTTTCCCACTGTTCTGAATATATTTTTGAAGTTTTTTTTCATGGCGTTTCCCTCCAACGCTTTGTCCATCTAGAAAAAGACTAATACGGCAGCGTCATGGGAGTATAACGAATGTGTAAAATTTCGGTAAAATCGGGATGCAATATCTTATTCTGTCCCGACAGAGCGCCTCCTCAACCGAAAGTAACTTTCCTATGGGAAAGCGACATTCAATATTTGCCCAATGTCGTTTTCTATGAAAAACGACTGCCCCCTTCAGCGAATGTCGCCTCCTGATCTCACTTTTTGAAATAACACTCTAAAAATCTGGTGTCCAAAATTGGACACATTTCGTCAAAAAGCATGCAGGCGCATCAAACCGGATAAATGATGGAAATCCCTGCACATATTGAGGAAAGAAAAATTGTAGAGGAAAAGAAAAAATATTCAGGAGAGATTTGCATACCGATGCATTACCGCCAGCTTGCGCATTTTCAGGGTGGAATGCGACATTATGGATATGAGACGGGTTGTCTCGCTTAAATCCTGCCACTTTTCTGCCACTTAAAGTCTCAGCGAACGTTGATTTACAACTTGTGTTGACTTGGGATGCCTTGGATTGGCTTGGAATACAACATGAGATAATAAAAAGGGTTACGCCAGTTTTGACGTAACCCTTTGCAGGACCTACGAATTGTAAAAAAGAGATGGAGCGGGATACGGGAATCGAACCCGTCTAACCAGCTTGGGAAGCTGGGACATTACCACTATGCTAA
>Ga0265297_10008724_pt1 | contig 13400 bp, 14 predicted proteins | sample Munlanlwell13791_FD_192502 | JGI IMG/M metagenome (GOLD analysis project Ga0265297, IMG submission 192502) | Leachate microbial communities from a municipal landfill in Southern Ontario, Canada - Leachate well 137-91 | ecosystem: Engineered > Solid waste > Landfill > Unclassified | place... | reverse complement strand
GACCTACCGCCCGCTTCGCTCCTCCCTCCCTTGAAAGGGAGGGCAGTCATTGCGATAGAACGGGGATCGGTTTCAGGGCAGGGGAGGGAGGACAAAGCGACGGTTACCGGGCGCATCAGCGGACGGTCGCTCGCTTTGTCGGGTGGGTCCAACCGAGGCGATCGCGTACCAACAGAAAACTAAAGAGGGCGGGTCATGGTCACACGGCGCGGTTACGGGACGCATCAGCGGCCTGTCGCGCTGTGTGCCTGGGCGGGCCTTGCGTAAAAATAAAATTAAATTCTGCGCAATTTCGTTATTTCGTAAATCGGACAACGCACCGCTTTTACTTTCACCCTGCGCACGCCGATGTACTATATGCTTTCACGTCGATGAATGTATGGTGAAAATCACCGTGACGCCAAGCACAAAAACCGAAGTAACCTTCGAGCACATAGGGGCCGCTCGCCTCTATAACGGCTCGGTCCGTATCGATGTAAAGACCATGCAGGCAGTTATCCCCGCCGGCGAGATCCGCAGGCTCGAAGACCACTGGCCCGCATCCGTTTTTGATATCTCCGATGTGATGAAGAACCCGGACGCGGCCCCGGTCGGGAAGGCATGGATCACCCGGTCCGGTAAAGCTGTGATGATCTCCATCAATGATGTGCGGTATGTTACCCCGCTCGCACAGGTCAAAGGGATGATCAAGGGAGAGCGGAAATATGCGCACGTCGCAACCATGCAGCCCGCCGGGGTGCACGCATGAAGGCCGCGGACGTGAAGACACAGATCAACGAGAGGATCATTAAATCTCTCTCGGAGGGAAAGATCCCCTGGCTGAAGCCGTGGACCGAGAACGGCCCACGAAATCTTTTCAGCGGCAGGGCCTACACCGGGCTGAACCGGTTAATCCTCGGGCTCAGCTCATACTCTCTCCCCTTTTGGGCAACCTATCGCCAGTACCACGCCGCAGGACTTCAGGTCCAGTTCGGCGAGCACGGCACCGGGATTATCTACGCGGGCCGGACCGTGAAGACTGACACAGAGAAGGATGAGAACGGCGAAGAGACCGAGCGCAGGAAACAGATCCGTTTCCTGAAAGCCTTCACGGTCTTCAACATCGCCCAGACTGATTACAAGGAACGGGGCTATCAGCTGCCAGACGTGAAAGAGAACGCCCACCTTCTCGGATGCGATACGATCATCCAGGACTACACGGGCCGGCACTCAATACGGATCATGGAAGGGACCCGGGCCGCCTACTCCCCGCAAATGGATATTATCACCTGCCCGGAGATCGGCCAGTTCCGGACTTCCGAGCACTACTATGCGACGATGTTCCATGAGTGCATCCACTCCACCGGGCCCCGGCTCGACCGGTTCAAGAGAATCGATCCGGTCTGCTTCGGGTCCGACACCTACGGACGCGAGGAACTGGTCGCCGAGATCGGGAGTGCATACCTGGCTGCGCTCACCGGCATCGATTCAACGGCGATCATTCAGAACCAGGCGGCATACCTCCAGAACTGGGCGACGGCAATCAAGGCCGACGCAGATCTCGTGATGTATGCAGCGGGCAGGGCAGAGAAGGCAGCGGACTTCATGCTCGGGGCAAATGCCCCGGCCCCGGCCAGTTCAGCGGAAAGGGTGCCGGCATGACCCCCTCCATTTACGACGCAATGCCGATCAAGGTCCTCGAAGAAATCGAACGCATTGAAACCCGGATACCGGTCATAGAACGCCGGGCATTTATGCTGCAGGCTGAAGCGCAGGATCTCCGCTTGAGACACGATGAGATCATAAAATCGTGGAAAGACCGGGCCGCGTGGGAGGGGCTCGACAACCTGATCGCAGAACGGCACCGGCAGGATATGATAGCATGGCACTGCGATCCGCTGCCGAGTGGGATCAGGACGGAGTAGATCCTATGCTCAGCCGGCGCGAGTACTGGGAGCACAGAAAATACCGGAATACCATTTTTGGATTATGGAAAAGCTTGCGGTGGTTGTTGCACCGGATGAAGATGAGGATCATTTTCTGGTATAGGAAGAAGGTGGCCCGGACAGGGACACCGTGACGCCAATCAAAGGCCCTGCCGGGTTGGTACAATATCGACGCCCGGCATTATCTTTCTTGGCAAAGTTGGCCCACCCCGAAGGCTCACGCGACGGGCCCGCGTGGCGGTCCCGTATCCGGCTCGCCTTCTTCCCGCCCGGACCCGCTGCCGTGTGCCTGTTCTGTTGAGATGCCCTGATCTTCCTGGGCCCGCCCGATGCTCACGCGACACGGCGATGGTCGCCGTGTTCCGGCTCGCATCCTCCCACCCCCAACCGGAAACCTTACCCCGTGGTTATCCTAATGACTGCCCGTCCCTTTCAAGGGCGGGAGGAGCGAAGCGGGTGGCGGGTCGTCGTGGCCGAAGTGGCCCGAACGAGCACCGCTTCAGGGTGCGAAGGTAACGAGACGCATCAGCGTTGAGTCCGAGCCCCTGATGCGTCGTGCGAGTGAGTCACTGAACGTGCGACGTGAGTACGATCAACAGCGACGAACACGATGCGAAGCATGGTGTGAGGAGCGGGCCGGACAGCAAGCCCCGCCGCGAGCCTGCGAGCAAGGGGGTGCGTCTTCGTCTGCCCGATCCACCGAAGAGAAACAGCGAGGTGATGTGAAGCGAGCCGGAGCCTCAGCGAGGACGAGTGAACATGACCGAGCGTCTTCTTATCACGCGAACACCGAGGGAGGAACGCCGCCCCGCTCCGCACGCTTCGTGCACCTTCGGCGCACTCGCACATGCTCCGCGGACCGGCTTTTTGTGCGCGATTTGAAATTTTGATCATTTTTTTGATGAGTGAAGTTCAGGAAAATATTTATTTATGCTGCGTTCCAAATAATTTTAAATCGGATTTCATTTAAAAATTGGACAAAAATTAGAGTGTTTGCGCATCGAACTTGGCATCAGGAATCCTGCTTCTCGCACTTTTCCGTTGCGATTTTTTTCGTTGACCCTTGCCGAAAAATTTTTCAAACCCGATCAAATTTTTCCGGTTTGCCCCTGCCCGACCCCCCTTTTCAGGAATGCAAAAAACACCTGGGTTTCGTGTGGAGTTTGCGACGTCGAAATCCCCTAAAAACCCTCCATGCGAAACCAAGGGGGGTCGGGCAGGGGCAGGTTTTCAATCCGGATTTTTTTTCGCGAAAAAATTTTTCAAACCGGAAAAAATGTGAACAAAAAGTGACGGTCTGGTTGTTACCCGGCAACCAGATCAGGTTCCGGAAAAAACAGGAGCCTTATTGTGCCGTGCTCTTTGCGTCGAGCCTGGCGGCAATGATGAAATCGTTCAGGGTGAGGCCGCCGGCAGGATAGGTATAGAGGGAGACTTCAACAAACCGCGACTCTTTCAGGCAGACATCGGGGAAGTGACCTTCCTCGGTCGAGAGGGCTGCGATCTCGTTGAAGAATGCAATACAGCCGGCAGCATCCGGCTGGGTGAATGTTTTTACCAGGTGGGCGTTTTTCAGGGACCAGCCCGGCACCTGGGCGAGGAGTTCCATGGTCTCCTTCCTGGTGAGCGGGGGGGACCCGGCCTTATACGTGGTGCACTTCGCCTGTGCGAGTTCCATGGTTATTTCTCGGTGCCACGGGCAAAAATAGTTTCTCCCGGGGGACCCGGCTGCTGCGACTTCCCCCGGTTCGGTGAATCTATGCGGCTGCAGCAGCCGGCTGTGCCTTTCCTGCCTGCAACTGCATGACCACCATGACGATGAGGGAGATCGGGAGCGCAATCACGATCGGGTCCACCGCGGTCCACGGTGCACCAAGGAGCGTGACCTTGCCGAAGAGTGCCTGGCAGAGGCCCAGAGGTTTTGCCTCTGCCGCATGGACGAACGCCGTCCAGACAAACCAGACAACCGCACCGGTGACCATGCTGTACAACGCCGCTTTTGTCGATGGTGCCTTTGCATAGACGCCAATGGCAAATGCCGGCAGGAAGGCGCAGGCGCAGAGGCCCATGAACATGACGGTGGCCCGGGCAATGATGCTGATCGGCATGAGCAGCGCCAGGATAGTCGAGAGGACCATCATGATGACGATACCGGCCTGGTGCGCTTTTAAGGAGAGGGCGCACTCCTTCCCGCGGCCCCAGAGGTCGCAGATCAGCGCCGTGCCCATGGCATGGTAGAGGGCGGAGAGCGTGGACATGGCTGCCGAGAGGAGCGTCAGCATGAAGATGACGACAAAGATCTCGGGCATGGCCTGGTTGATGAAGAGCGGCATGATGGCATCGACATTGCCTCCCGCGGCCTCGATCGCGATCTTTCCCGAAGTCTGGTAGAAGTAGACATTGCTGAGTGCTCCTACCGTGAAGGCGACACCGGTCATCATCAGGATGAACGGCCCGCCCACGAGGACCGCCCGGTTCAGCGACTTGTTGTCCTTTGCTGTCATGAACCGGACCACGAGCTGCGGCTGGGCAAGGACCCCAATCCCGACCCCGAGCACGAGCGTTGTGATGACCGTGAACCAGATCGGGGATCCCAGGTCCGGCATCACGGTCCAGCCGGCCATGCCCTGGTCGGCCAGGGCTTTTGGCACCAGGTCTGCCATATTCGTGAGGGCGGTCGTTCCGGCCGTGAATCCCCCGACTGCCACGATCGTCAGGGCGAGGAGGACCGTCATGCCGATCAGCATGATCGTCCCCTGGAAGGCATCGGTATACATGACCGCGATGAGCCCGCCAAAGACCACGTATATAGCGGTGATGACCGCGAAGAGGATCAGCGAGGTGGTGTAATCGATCCCGAGCGTGGGCTCGATGAACCGTGCCCCTCCGATGAGGATGGCTGCTGTATAGAGCGGCATCGAGATGACGATGATGAACCCGGCAATGTACTGGAGGAGCGGCGATTGGTAGAGCTTGCACATCAGGTCCGGGAACGTGACCGCTGACAGGCGGTGGCCGATCTCCCGGGTCTTCTTCCCGAACAGCACGAACGCGAGCAGGATACCGACGCCGATGTTTAAGACCGTGAGCCAGCTCATGCCGAGGTTAGCTGCCTGCCCGCCAAACCCGATGATCGCGGACGTGGAGATGAACGTTGCGCCGTACGACAGGGCAATAATCACCGGATGGCTGCACCGGCCGGCCACAAGGTAGTCCTCGGTATTCTTCGTCTTTTTATACCCGAGGTAACCGATGATGAGGGTGGCTGCAAGGTAGATGAGCACCAGCACGGTTATCGTCAGCGTATCAACTGCCATTGTTGTCCCCCTCGTTCCAGTGCAGCCAGCCGTACACGATACACGCCAGCGTAAAGCCGATGGCCAGTCCATAGCCGAGCAATATCTGTGGATCAGGAATTCCAAGGATCATAAAGAAAACCTCTGGTAAACTCTTCATCGCGACATTACATGGGGACCTGAAAGTAAGCGAAAGGTCCCCTATCTAAAGAAGAATGCGTAGCATGGGCTCAGGAAAGAACCAGTATCGGAGACCCATGATGACTGCATTGTTTACCGGATAGTAATCTGAAACCGGGTATATATAACTGTTTTTAGATGTACTCTGGTGCACAACCCCGTACAATGCTAATATGTAGCATGGTGAAGGGAAAACGCGCAAAAGACCATAACGATAGCGGCATAACCCTCCTCCTGATACAACCGTGACCTCTGTCTTCTCCACCCTCCACGAATCCCTCCAGCAGGTGCTCTCCCAGAGGCTGGACTGGTCGGAACTCCGCGAGGTCCAGGAGCGTTCCTATGCAGCGGTTGCAGCAGGGAACGATACGCTGGTCATTGCCCCGACTGCAGGGGGCAAGTCCGAAGCCGCCCTGATCCCGGTGATGGACGGGATCCTGAAGCACGGGAGGCCCGGGGTGGCCTGCCTGTACATCTCTCCCCTGAAAGCGCTGATCAACGATCAGGAGGAGCGCTTCTCTGCCTTCTGCATCCCGACGTCCCTCTCCGTGATGAAATGGCACGGGGACGTGCCGAAAGGGGACCGTTCGTGGAAAGGTGAGCCGCCCCATTTCCTGATGATCACCCCGGAGTCGCTTGAAGTCCTCCTCCAGGAGCGGGACCTTTCCCGTGACCTGAAGGAAGTGCGCTTCATCATTATTGACGAACTGCACGCATTCGTGGAGACTGACCGGGGAGCTCATCTCAAGGTACTGCTGGACCGGATGGACCGGCTTACCGGCCGGAAGGTCCAGCGGATCGGGCTCTCGGCAACAACCGGGAATCCCGGTGAGATCCTTTCGTGGCTCTCCGATGGGAGGCAGGGGGCTGAACTGGTTGCCGTACCCGTTCCTGCAAAGGAGAAGCACTTCCGTTTCATTGTTGAACCGGAAGAGGCCCGGCGGATCGATGCCCTGGTGCAGGTGGTGAAGGGGCAGAAGGCTCTGGTCTTTGTCAACAGCCGGAGCGGGGCAGAGCACCTTATGCAGGCCCTTTCCGGCAGGGTGCATAACCTCCACATCCACCACTCCTCCCTCTCTCCCGACATGCGGAGAACCGCCGAAGAGGCGTTCCTCTCCCAGGGCGGGGCCTGCATCATCTGTACGAGCACGCTGGAACTGGGTATCGATATCGGCGACCTCGATGTCGTGGTGCAGGTAGGCCCCCCGGACTCGGTCTCCTCGTTCCTCCAGCGGATGGGCCGGAGCGGGAGACGGGGGAGGGCAGCATTCGTGGTGTGGGTCCTTGAAGACCCGTGCCAGCTGCTCTGCAGCTGTGCCATCATCGAGTGCGCCATTGACCGGAAGGTAGAGGACCTGCACCCCATAAAAAGACCGTTCAACGTCCTCCTCCAGCAGCTCTTCCTCCTCCTCCACGACCAGCACCGGACAAGCCTCAGGAAACTTGCCACCGGGCTCCTCTCGCACCCGGTCTTTGCGGGGATTGGAAAACAGGAACTGGAGCGGGTTATCCGCCACCTCATCGGGGAGGGATATATCGCAGCGGATGGCGAGATGCTGATGCCCGGGACCGAGGCGGAACGGGTGCTCGGGAGGTCGAACTGGAAAGATCTCTACTCGGTGATCCGCGGCGGCGGGGAGTTCCGGGCAGTGACCCCGGATGGCGAGACCGTGGGAAAACTCGATGCCCGGTTCGTGAGCAGCCATGCCGAAGGGGATGTGGCGCTTGGCGGCAGGTCCTGGTCGATGGTCAAATGCGACGAAGGGCATAACATCGTTGTTGTCGTGCCTTCCGGAACCGGCGGGGCCCGCACGTTCTGGACCGGGAGCGGCGAGAGCGGGTATTCAGGCCTCATCTGCGAGCGGATCGGGCAGATCCGCACGAGAGGGGGGACCGTTCTCCCCCTGGGTGACGCGGAACGGGTGCGGCTGGAAAGCCTCCTTTCCCGGATACCCGACGGTGCCGGTGGAGGCGGGTTGTACGTCCGGGAAGGAAAGAGGGGCGGGAGGAACACCGTCACGGTGTACTCCTTTCACGGGAGCAGGTTCAACCGCGTCCTTGCCCTCCTGCTCTCCCGGGTCCTTGGCGGCAGGGCGCAGGCACGGGCAACGGACTTTACCATCCGTGTCACCGGTGCAGGGAAACCCGGTGCTGCCGCGAGGGTAACATCGTCCCTTGAATCCATCAGGTCGATGACGGAGAACGAGATCCTGCTGCATCTCCCGGCGCCACCGAAGGATGAGTGGAAGTTTGGCAGCCTGCTTCCGGATGCCCTCTTCCCGGAAATGGCCACCCCGGATTATTACCATACCGCAGAATTCCGGGAATGGATTGCCGGCATGGAAATTGTCGTTCTTCCGGAGCCGGTCCCGGAAATGGAGCCCTCCGGAGAATAGCCGCACATTGCCACGGCAGGGAGAACCGATCACCTTTTTCTCGTCGCCCGCCGAAGATCTCGTATGCAGAAATGGTTGGTCCTCCTGGTTCTCGTCTCTGTCTTTGCCCTTGCAGCGGGCTGTGCGGATGAGAAATCTTCCGATCAGCAGCCAGCTCCGGTCCAGACCCCGGTTGTACAACAGACAACCGCAAAAAGCACGCCCGTTCCCGTGACAACGGCAACCCCCACCGCCACGCTCCCCCCCGACGAGGAGGTCACCGTTACCATCTCCGATAATACCTTCAGGCCGGAGAAGGTGACCATCCGGGTCGGTTCGCAGGTCCGGTGGGTGAACGCAGACGATCACCCTCACCGGGTCAGTTTCGCCACCGGGGGTTTTACCGCCTTCCTTCTCGGATCGGGCCAGTCCTCAAGCCAGAAGTTTGCCCGCCCGGGCGTGTACGATTATACTTGTCTGATCTACCCGTCAATGCATGGCACGGTAACGGTTGTTGAATAATACTCCCTGGTGTTGCCGGGAAACTCCCGGGCACTCGCTTTTATGCGGTTTTTAAAATCAGGAAATCCCGGCGGATCGTTACCTGCCACAGTCAGCGGTAAAAAAACCCCGTGGTACGGGCCGGGAACTTACAGCCCGACGAGACGGAGAATGGCACCCACAAGGATGCCGAACATGGATGTGGACGCAGAGAGCATCCCGAGAAGGATATACCCGGCAATTGCCCCGATCTTCAGGGGCATGTAGGTGCGGTTCAGGTTCAGTCTCCGGATGGCGCGGAATGATTTTGCGTCCGCAGATATCGGGGGTTTGTTCTGTTTGATCCGGAGCATGCAGTTCACCTGTTTTGTACACGCTGCCCTCTCGCTGACGGGGCAGCACTGTGTTCTTACCATATAATATGAAGATGCGGTATTTATTTCTATTGAATTTACAAAAAATGAAACAATCGATTATATTTGTTTTTCAGGGAAAATCCAAGCAATACGTGGCCATTTTCCGAAATCTCCGAGAGGTGTCCGCTACGGCTCAGGGCCGGTCACGAGGGACGGGAAACCGGTCCCGGCTGAAGAGTGTGGATTGGGACGCCGAGGGGGAGAGTTGAACTCCCGAGGCGCGAAGCGCCAGTAGCTTTCGAGGCTACCGCCTTTCCGGGCTAGACTACCTCGGCACGTAGTTCTCTACTTTTTCTGTATCGATCTGTCTAATAGTTATCTGAATGAAAAAAGGGTATCCGGGAGGGGATAATTACATGCCGGGGGGCATACCGCCCCTGCCGCCCTGCTGGGTGATCATCATGTCATCGACACGGATGAGCATGATGGCGGTTTCCGAAGCGCTCTGGATGGACTGGCGCTTTGAACGGAGGGGTTCGATGACGCCTTCTGCCAGCATGTCAATGACCTTGCCTTCGTAGACATTCAGGCCGGCGCTCTTCTTGCCCTTTGCATGGACATTCTTGAGTTCGACAATCTTGTCGATGGGGTTGAACCCCGAGTTCTCTGCAAGCGCTCTCGGGATGGACTCGAACGCAGCTGCGTAGGCCTCGATGGCGATCTGGACGCGGCCGCCGACCGTCTGGGCATAGTCGCGGATCTTCATGAGCAGCTCGGTCTCGACCGATGCGCCGCCGGCAACGTAGGTGCCGTCTTCCATCGCGTCCATGACAACCCGGGTCCCGTCCACGACTGCCCGCTCGAGCTCGTCCAGCAGGTAGTCGCTGGTGCCCCGGAGGAGGATGGTGATGGTCTTGGGGTTCTTGCAGCCGGAGATCCGCGTGACGCTCCCCTCGGTGTCTTCCTCGACAAGGTCTGCGGTGCCGAGGTCCTTTGTCGTCAGCGCTTCCGGCTTGGCAATAATGTTTGCATGGAGCGCCCGTGCTGCATACTTCATGTCCTTCTCGGGGACATCCTCGATGGCGAGGACACCGCCTTTTGCAAGGTAGAACTGGGCGATATCGGAGATACCCTTCTGGCAGAGGAGGACGTTTGCGCCGCTGTCGATGATCAGGTCTGCGAGTTTCTTCAACGCCCCGCGCTCCTGCTCGGAGAATGCATTGACCTGTTCGGCCGTGGAGATCTTGATCTTCGCCTTGACCTGGGTCTTGGTGATCTCAAGAGGTGATGCGATGAGGGCGACCTTGGCCTTTGAGACCTTCCGGGGCATCCCGTCATGGGCTTTGACCTTGTCGATCACAACGCCGCGGATCAGCTCGGCGTCGTCCATGGCCTGGCCCTTCTGCTTCTTGATCATGACATCTTCTTCATCGACCGTGATCCTGCCGTTGGTCTTTTCGGCAACTGCCATGACTGCGTCCGTGATGATGCCGTTGAGCTTGTCCTTGACCTGCTCGATGGACTTTCCGGTGATTGCGGTTTCAGTGATCTTGAGCAGGGTCTTCCGGTCGGTCGGGTCGACCTTGTGGGAGAGACCGTTTGTGATCTCGAGGGCCTTCTCCATCCCCATGCGGTAGCCCTGTGCGATGACGGTCGGGTGGATGCCCTGTTCGAGCATGGTCTCTGCCTGCTCCATCAGCGCGCCGACAAGGACGACGGCCGTTGTGGTCCCGTCCCCGACTTCGTCATCCTGTGTCCGGGCGACCTCGATTACCATCTTTGCACCGGGGTGCTGGACGGCGATCTCGCTTAAGATCGTTGCCCCGTCGTTCGTGATGACGATGTCACCGGTGGAACCGACGAGCATCTTGTCCATGCCCCGGGGGCCGAGCGTTGACCTGACGGCGCCGGCGATAGCCTTTGCGGCCGCAATATTCGAGCGCTGGGCTTCTTTCCCGGTATTACGCTCCACATTTTCTTTTAAAATGATAATTGGCTGTCCAGATAGCATAGTGTATCCTCCGATGTTGTAAAAGGTGGAATTGAACTTCTATATAAATTATATGGTGATGAACCCGGAAAAAAGATTGGATCAGTCGATACGGGAGATTTTATAGAGGGAATAGACCGGGACCCCATCGATATCCTTGATGCCGCGCTTGTCAAAGATCACCCAGATGGCTGCGGGTATCGCGTTATGCTTCTTGAGATACTTGACAACCTCCTTCATCGTATTGCCGGAGGTGATCACATCGTCAACAATGATACACCGCTGACCGCTCACGGGAGCGAAGTTGCCGCTGATCGAGCCGGTCGGCTTGTCGCTCTGGCTCTGTTTTGCCGGGTGGTAGATTGCAAGCTGGGATGCCTCCTGCACCGCGATCAGGGTCGCGAGCGGGATCCCGGAAAGGGCAATCCCGACAATGACGTCGGCTGCGGGCGATCCCCCGGCGGCATCCTTCTGGGACTGGTAGTACCGGTTCAGGAGCATCAGGGCGGTCTCTTCCAGCATCGGTGCATGGCTCGAGACAGCAGTCCAGTCGATATGGACATCCTTTGGTGCGGTCGTTCCCTTGGCCTGGGTCAGGAGCCAGGTCACGGTCTCCATGGAGAGGGAGAGCTCATCTGCAATCTGACCCGGGCTGTGCCCTTCAGAAAGGAGCATCTTTGCCCTTCCTATCAGATCGTCTAACGAAGACATGCACAAAGCTTTGCCGGTATCTATTTAAGTTTTCTTTTAATCGCTGCGCCACAGACCGGGCATTCCCCGTCGTGACTGTAATAGCGGCCGCAGCCTGCACACCGGTACTTCCACTTGACCAGCCGTGCCTTGCGTTGCAGGATCGGGCGTGTCTCAACACCCAGGACGGCGGCAACGTTCTGGATGGCAAAATCGTCGGTATACAGGGGTGCGCCGAGTTCCCGTGCAAGGGCGAGGAGGTCCCGGTCCGTTTCGGAGATCACGCTGGCATCGCGGCTTTTCTCGGCAGCCTTGTCGACGTAATGCCGGCTCCCCTGGTCCGGTGACCGTACGGTCAGCCCGGCTGCACAGAGTTTCTCGAAGTTCCCCTTTGCCCGTATGTCAAGAAGCTCGTCGCAAACGGAAGGTGTGGTGAAGAGATCTCCTTCGGGAGTCAGTTCTGAAAAGAAGACGCTTGCATCGAGGACGGCTTTCATGAAACCTGGATCCTGCGCGAAGAACTCGGGGTCATACGGGTGAACAGGGAATTATTTGTTCCGGACCGCCCCGGCAATGATCCCTGCTGCCGAGACCCTGCTGCAGCCCCGCTCGATCGTGTCGCTGCTGATGACATCCCGGACACCCGCTGCCACGAGCCGGGAATAGGCGCCGCTTGCAAGGACCCCGTGGACACAGGCAGCATAGACATCGGTTGCCCCCTGCTGGTAGAGCATGCCGGTCGCCGTTGCGATCGTCCCGCCGGTGGAGATGATGTCGTCAACAATGACGACCGGGCGGGAGGCTGCACAGATATTCTTGGGTGCCATACGGACCTCGACACCGGAGAGCCGGGTCTTGTCAAGATGGTCGCACTCCCACCGGCCGGCCACTGCGATCTGTTCGGCAAATGCCATGGCGCCATCGTCGGGTGCAAGGATAAGCGGGTCTTTGAGCCCGAGGGTTTTGATGTATGCCCCGACCTCGGGTGCAATGGAAATATTCCGGGCCGGTACCGAGAAGTGTTCGAGAACGATGGGATCATGGATGTTGACTGTGATGACTTCGGCTACGTTCCGGCTGAGCGCTTTTGCAACAGCGCGTGCCGAGAGCGGCTCCCCCTTTTTGAACTGTTTGTCCTGCCGCGCATAGGCCATATAGGGCAGGACGAGCCGGGTGTGGGAGGATTCGCAGGCATCGGCAAGCAGCATCAGCTGGACCAGTGCATCATTATCGACAACGCTTCCGACTATCAGCGTCTCGTCATCGAGGTCTCCCGCGAGCAGGTACTGTTCGCCGTCAGGAAACCGGGAGAACGCGACACTGGCAACAGGGACTTTCAGGGCCTGGGCGACACGGGCACCCAGCACCTGCGACCGTTCTGTACAAATGACTCTCATGGTATCGTTCCCGGCCCTGATCCTGGTCCGGGCATTCTCAACCAAGTTAATAGACGATAAACCGTATTGTAGTTTTCCGCTTGAGTGTCGCTTGCAAAGTTGTGGCAACAAAATGAAAGGTCGCGGCCTTCTCTCAACCGTGCCATCAGCTGAAAGTACTTAAACTTGCATGAGACATTGTATATGAAAATCCACGTATAGAGGGCATCATCGCAATGGAAAATACACCAGAACCGTTGCTCCAGGAAGAGCCGGTGAAACCGGAGAATGCGGCTCCTGCAGTGACAACCCCGGAGAGTGCCGTCGCGACTTCGTCGCAGATAGAAGTACCTGCATCCCTTATCGACCAGGTGATCGGCCAGGAGAGGGCAGTCGAAGTCATCCGGAAAGCGGCAATCCAGCGCAGGCATGTGATGATGATCGGAAGCCCCGGTACCGGCAAGTCCATGCTCGCGAAGGCGATGGCCGAACTCCTGCCCAAGGAGGAACTGCAGGACATCCTCGTGTACCCGAACTCCGATGACTCCAACAACCCGGTTGTCCGGACCGTTGCCGGCGGCCGGGGCAAGCAGATCGTTGGCGCCCACAAGGCCGAGGCAAAGAAGAAGACCCAGTTCCGGCAGACCCTCATGATGCTCCTCCTGCTCGGCATTGCGGGATACGCGATCATCACCATGCAGCTCCTGATGG
>Ga0265297_10008723_pt1 | contig 13400 bp, 12 predicted proteins | sample Munlanlwell13791_FD_192502 | JGI IMG/M metagenome (GOLD analysis project Ga0265297, IMG submission 192502) | Leachate microbial communities from a municipal landfill in Southern Ontario, Canada - Leachate well 137-91 | ecosystem: Engineered > Solid waste > Landfill > Unclassified | place... | reverse complement strand
CACGGGCGACACGCCCATAGCCATCAGGTTAAGGTTTTTCAAGCGTGCGTTGACCGGTGTTTAGGCAGGGCCAAAGGCCCGATTTTATAATAGCCTGGGGCAACGCCCCAGGTTTGCGAGAATGAAGAAATCAAGGGCTGAAGGCCCGCTCCATGAAACGCCCCTTCAGGGCTGAAACGTTATCTTTTTCTTTTCCTGGGGCGTTGCCCCAGGCTGGTATGAATGCGCGCCGTTGGCGCTCAAAAACGGCTTAACCTGATGGCTATGGGCGACACGCCCGTGCCTACAGGAACCCATTTTCTTCCTGTAGGCGCGGGGTTGCACCCCGCGGAGAGGCGCGGCCGGTCAGGGAGTTGCCAAACGGATCACCAAGGAACTCCCTGCGGAACGGACAGACGCCCGCCTATGGGAACGGAGGTTGCGCGCGGGGCGCCGAAGTGGTATTGTGCAGCATCAGCGTGCGGGGTGTATTGCCGCCGTTGGCGCCGGTGTCCGGGCGCGGTAGCGTCCGCCGGCAAGCTTGCCTAATGCATGAGAAGAGGTGTGCAAATGAAGAAGCTTGTGACTCTGTTGGCGGTGGCGGTGGTGGCGGGTTCCTTCCTGGCGGCCGGTTGCGGCAAGAAGGACGCCCAGGCTCAGGCGAAGGAAGATGCGGCCTCCGCGATGGCTTCCGCCGAGAAGCAGGCGGCGGCGGCCCAGAAGGAAGGCGAGAAGGCGGCGGCCGGTGCCCAGAAGGAAGGCGCCAAGGCGGCCGATGACGCCTCCAAGGCGGCGGGCAACCTGCTCAAGTAAGGCCCCCAGTCGAAAAAAAAGGCGCCCTCCCCGCGGAGGGCGCCTTTTTTATGGCCAGCCCCATTTAAGCTTTACTTGATTCCAGGGCGTGGAACAGGCCGGCCGCCAAGGCCTGGCGCAGGGCATTGCCACGATGGCTGAGCTGGTTCTTGACCGTGCCGCCGAGCTCGGCGAACGACTGGCTGAAACCGTCCGGGAGAAACAGCGGGTCGTAACCGAAGCCGTTGCTGCCCCGGGGGGCGTCCAGGATGCGGCCGCGCACTTCGCCCTCGGCGGTGCCGGCCAGCCGGCCGTCGGGGAAGGCCACGGCGATCACACAAACGAAGCGGGCGCGGCGGTCCGTGGCGGCGGCCAGGTCGGCCAGCAGCTTGCGGTTGTTGGCGGTGTCGTCGCCCTGCTTCCCGGCATAGCGGGCCGAGAGCACGCCGGGGCGGCCGCCGAGGCAGAACACCTCCAGTCCCGAGTCGTCGGCCAGCACGGGCAGGGCTTTGGCGGCGGCGGCGGCCAGCGCCTTTTTGATGGCGTTGTCGCGGAACGTCGCCCCGTCCTCGACCACCTCCGGCAGGCCGCCGACATCACCGGCCCCCAAAATGCGGAGTCCGCACGGGGCCAGGATGCTGCGGATTTCTTCGAGCTTGTGACGGTTTCCCGTCGCGGCGAGCAGGGTGTGCACGGCAGGGCGTTCCAGGTGTGGGGGGACGATTATTTCGCCGGGGCAATATCCGGGAGCCGGCCCAAGTCTTCGACCAGCTGCATGACGGCGCGGCGGATGGCGGTGTCGGTGGCGGCGGCAAAGTTGGCTTCCCGCGGCACCCGGCTCTTGGCTTTGGCGAGGCCGGTGACCCGGTAGGTCCGCTCCAAGGCCACCGCGCCGGTGGCCTCATAGATGGTGACGAAAAGTTCAACTTCCGCACGGTATTCACCGCGGCCTTTGGCCACGGCGTCGTGGCTGCACGTGAAGTCGGTGATCTGCGGGTGGACGGTATAGAGGGCCTTGCTGAGGCCGGGATCCTTGAAGGGGGGCTTTTCGGTGACCACGACCAGCTGCACCGTGCACCGTTTCAAGGTGTCGGTGAGGATGCGGGCCGACACTTCGCCCAAGGGGTATTGCAGGTAAGCCATGCTCATGGTCGACCAGTCGGTGACGCTGTGGGCGGCAAACTCCGGATCGATCAGCAGGGCAAAGGTGGCGTTGAACGGTTTGGCGGGCAGTTCGCTTTCGGGGATGGCCGTGGTGAGCGGAACCCGGGTGGTGGCGCAACCCGCCACGCCCACGCCGGCCGCCAGTGCCAGGAGCATTCGGAAGAGTCGTCGGGTCATGGCATCATCTCCCCATCCCAAATCCGTGGTGGTGTTGTCCGGCGGTCCGCTGCTGTCGCGGCCAAGCTGGGACGTAGCATAATTCCGGAGCGGAGGGGATGCAAAAGGGGCGGCCGACTTCATGGTTCCGCGGTCCGTTAGTCGTCAATCCGCCGCTTCTCTCAATCATAAAAAAGGGCGGGCCGTGTCCGGCCCGCCCCTTGGTTTGGCGCGGCATGCCGCGCGCGGTTGCGGTTATTTCAGCTTGATGCCGGTGCCGGCCGCCTGGTCGATATAAATACCGATGAAGAACAGCGGGAAGCCGGTATAGATGCCCTTGGGCGGGTGGGCGTTGATCATATTGTCAGCGCCGTGGGCCTTGGCGTCCTTGCCGACCTGGGCCATCTGTTCGGTGTCGCTCTGCTTGGGATAGAGTTCCATGAGCTTGAGCCCCGGAATGCCGACGCCGATGCCGATTTCCGTGCCGGTGTGGTAGCCGGTGGCGTTGTAGTTGGCGAAGGTGCCGTCGCCGGTGGTGATGTTGCCGAGGCCGGAGTCCTTGGCCGCCTGGGTGAGGTCGGTCTGGCCGCCGAGGTGGGCGCATCCGGTCACCAGTACCGCCGCCGCCGCCACTGCCAACCCTTTGAGAATCGTCTGCATCATAAGTCGTCCCTCCGAAACGGTGCTGTGCCGGCGGGCTGGCGGACGGCTTCAGGCCGCCCGTTCCGCCGTGGCTTGAATGTACTGTGCCGGGCGCAATTCCACAAACGTCCCCGTCACAATTCCAAAAAGACGGGGGCGCGGGTGAGGGTGTCGCAGCCGGTCTCGGTGACGGCCACCACGTCTTCGAGGCGGATGCCGCCCCAGGCCGGGTCGTAAAGGCCGGGCTCCAAGGTGATCACGTGGCCGGCCGCCAGCGGCTCCACGGCGATCCGGTTGCAGCGCGGCGGTTCATGCACCTCCAGGCCGAGGCCGTGGCCGAGGCCGTGGATGAAGCCAACCGGCGGGTCGGCCCGGAGGTCGGTGGCGAAGCCGGCGGCGGCGAGCGCGTTGTCGGCGGCCTGATGGACGTCCCGGCCCGGCACCCCGGCGCGAACCGTACGCCGTGCCGCGTTCTGGGCGGCCTGGACGGCGGCGAAGGCGCGGCGCACCACCTCGCTGGCCCGGCCGTAGACGACGGTGCGGGTGAGGTCGCCGTGATAGCCGGTGGCCTCGACCCGCGGAAAGATGTCCATCAGTATCGGCTCCCCGGCGCGCAACGGTCCCTCGCCGCGGCCATGGGGGTCGGCGGCCTGCGGACCGGGGGCGACAATGGTGTGCGCGGCCAACCCGCCGGCGCGGGCGATGACGGCGCAAATCTCACCGCGCACCGCCTCGGCGGTCAACACCTCGCCGGCCAGTTCGAGGAGGCCGTCCGGGCGCGGGACGGCCGTCCGGATCATGAGCAAAGCGGCATCGAGTCCCCGTTCCGCCAGGCGGACGCCGTCGCGGATGGCGGCGATTTCCGCCGCTGTTTTGATGGCGCGTTCGGGAAAGAAGGGCTGGACCGCCTCGAGCGTCAGCCCCTCGGCCTCCAAGGCACGGGCCAGGCGCAGCGGGCAGTCGGAGCTGGTCTCCCAGTGGTGAATGTTGTGCTGCCGGGCAATGGCGGCAAGCAGGTTGGCGGCGCTGGCGGGCCGGCTGTCGGGCAGGGCGAAGCGGCTGCGGGCCTCATGTTCGGAAAGCACGGCCAGCCCCGGCTTGGCGAGCTTGCGGCCGCGCCCGATCTCCAGCGGGTTGAGCACCACCACGGCCGGTTGCTCCGGCAGTTTGAACCACAGGAACGGATCCGGCGTCGGAATGCCGGTGGCATACAACAGGTCCGGATGGCTTTCACCCGAAGCGAACAAAAAACGGCCGGTGGCGGTGTTCATGGGGCCAATCAGTAACCAGTAATTTGGGACGTGGCGTGGGGCGGGTATTCTGGTGCCGAAATGTATGGTGAAGGGACGTCTTGGTTGACGCCCTTCGGTAACTTCCGTCTTCCGTGGCGCCGGGGGGAGACGTCAGGGGGCGGAGGCCGGGGGCGGGATGGCGTCGGGGTCGGGGAGTTCCGCCAGGGAGCGGCGGACCAGGGAGCGAAAGTCGCCGGGGCCATACTGGAGCAGGCGCGACCCGCGGGCGATCTTGCCCAGGCTGATCCCGAGCTCGCCGGCAATCTGCCGCTGCGGTTCGCCTTGCAACAGGCGGCGGAGCAGGCGCCAGCGCTTGACCAGCTCCTCGACTTCCTGCGGGGTCAGCAACCCCTCCAGCAGGCGGTCCAATTCCTCCGGCGTGCGGGCCAGGCCGAAGATGTGACCCAGTTCATGGCGGCAGCGGTCTCTCATGGGGCGGATGGGCTTTCGTATCGCAGCGTCGAAACAATATCTAGTGTTATCATAGCACAGAGTGCGGCATCTCGCGAGTAGCGGTGAATGATGTCGGGTATTTTGGGGCTGGTGGCCGGAACGTTGCCTTTCCCGTGCACTGCCGCTAAAGTGCAGTTCGGGATGGACGGAGACCGGGCTGGCGAAGCGTCCACAAGTGACATGAGGGGTGTATGAAATACCATCACATCGGGATTCCAACGACGGAGCGGTTTGCCGGCGAGATCGACCTGCCGCACCTGAAACTGACGGTCAGCGACCATGAAGGAAACCCCTTCGGCATTCAGTGGATGCGCTATTGGCCGGACGCTCCCTATCCCGAACGGGTGAAGCGCGTGCCGCATGTTGCCTTTGAAGTGGACGACCTCGCTCAAGCCCTTGCGGGACAGAAGGTTTTGATCGCACCCAACCGCCCAAGCCCCGGCGTGACGGTGGCGTTTATCGAGGTGGCCGGCGCACCGGTCGAACTGCTGCATTACGACCGGTGACCCGGTTGGCGGCGTAACGTCGCTTGCCGTAACGACGTCCTTTTCAGCACCGGGAGCCGCCCGGCCTCGGGCGGATGCCCCCGTCGTTGTCTGACTCACAATCCAGAGAAGGACAGGTGCCGGCTCCAGGCCGGCTCCGCCCGCAGGAAGGCGAGGGCACGGGTGCGCAGGGCGGGGATGTCGGGGGCATGCTGGGCGCCGGCATGCAGGGCATGGCCGAAACGGAAGTTGCGAGCGTACCAAAAGGTGAAATCGCGCAGGCGGAGGAACGCCTTCTTTGGGGAGAAATCTTCCTCCAGATAGTCCCGGAGCAGCTCCCACGGGGCGGCCGGGTCGGCGGGGCGCCAGTCGGGCTGGTTCCAGCGGCTGCACAGCCAGGGCTGGGCGATGGCCTGGCGGCCGACCATCACGGCGGCGACGCCGCGGAACGCTTCCGGATGGGCTTCCAGGGTTTGGCGGCCGGTGATGTCGCCGTTGGCAATCACGGGCAGGCGAGTGTGGGCGGCGGCCCAGGCCCAGCGGTCGCGCAACACCGGCCGCTTGAGCCGTTCCTCGGCGAAGCGGGGGTGGAGCGTGACCGCGTCCACACCGCACTCCTCAAACAGCCGCAGGTTGGCCAGGAAGCGTTCCTCCCAGCCGGCATCGGCGCGGAAGCCGAGGCGGACCTTGACGGTGAGCGGGCCCGGAAAGGCGGCGCGCAGGGTGTCCAGCACGCGCCGCAGCCGTTCCGGATCGATGAACAGGTGGGCGCCGCCGGCCACCACCCGGGCATCGGGGGCGGGGCAGCCGCAGTTCAAATCCAGGCCGGCGGCCTCAACCGCCCGCAAGCGTTCGACGATTTCCGGCAGGCGGTCGGGTTGCGGCGCCAGCAGCTGATAGATCAGCGTACCTTCCTCCGGCCGTCGCCGGACGAACGGGGAGCTGGCAAAATTCTCCACCAACAACGGTTTGGCGGCCAGCATTTCCGTGTACAGCGCGCCGTGGCCGCCAAAGCCCGCCAGCAGCCGGCGGAAGGCACTGTTGGTAATGCCGGCCATCGGGGCCACCAGCAGCGGCGGCGACAGGGTCAGGCCGCGCAGTTTCAGCGCCGGCCACTGGGTGATGTCGGGGGAGGGGAGCATGGTGGGAAAAGCAGAAATGGGGAAAGCAGAAAGCTGAAACCTGATGCGTAAAACGTAGCGCGTGAGGCGTGAGGTGTGAGGCGGGGGGGCGCAATTGTCGATTGCACTCGACTGCAATCGGCCGCACTCGACGGCAATCGACTCGCGGCATCACGTTTCACGGGTCACGTTTCACGGGTCACGTTTCACGAGTCACGTTTCACGAGTCACGTTTCACGAGTCACGTTTCACGAGTCACGTTTCACGAGTCACGTTTCACGGGTCACGCCGTGCCGCGGACGAGGGCGAGAAAGTCGGCGGCGAAGGCATCGTCGCCGGTCAGCACCCGGTCGGCGGCTGCGGCCAGTTCCGGCGTCCACGTGCCCGGCGCCAGCTGGAGCGGATCGTAAATGGCGGCGTCCAGGCCGGCGGCGCGGGCCAGCTCAAGAAACCGGTGGTTCAGCAGCCGGCGCTCCGGCATGCCGTAGGAGACGTTGCTGATGCCGCCGACCACGTGCACGGCCGGGGCGTGCTGCTTGCGAAGTTCGCGGCAGGCGTCGAGGAACGCCATGCCTTGGAGCGGATCCACGCCGATCGGCAGGACCAGTGGATCCAGGAACAGGCGGTCGGCGGAAATTCCCAGCCGGTGCGCCGCCGCCACCACCGGGTCCAGGGCGGCTACCCGCTCGGCGGCGGTCTGCGGCAAAATTTCGGCCCCGGCGCCTGAGCAGAGCACCGCGGTCCCCGCGGTTGCCGCCAGGTCCAGCACGTCCAGGCGTTCCATGCTGGCGCTGTTGAGCAGCCATTTCGGCCCGGCGGCCGGCGCTACCTCAATGCCGGCCTGGAGAACGCCGGCGGCCGAGGAGTCCAACGCCAGCGGCAGGCGGGTGTGGCCGGCCAGGAACCCCGCCAGCCAGCGCATGGCGGCGGCGTTTTCTTCCTTGCTCAGCGAATATTCGTCCACGTTGACGTCCAGATAGTGGGCTCCGGCGGCTTCCTGCTGGCGGGCCAGCCAGATGAAATAGGCCTGCGCCGTCGCGGACTCCGCACCGCCGGCGCGGGCGACCTGAAGGGCCGCGATGATATGCTTGACCTTGGCGCCCGCCAGCTCCGCCGGCACGGCGAAGGAGGCGCCGTCGCTTCCGGCCGCTCCCCAGGTGATGCGCAGGGAGCCGTCCGCCGCTTTGGCACAACGCGGGCCGCCGGCCTTGACAATCCGGCTGCAATGGATGTTTTCACCGATGATGATCATGGCATAACATAATCCGGCAACCCGCCGGTTCCGCGGGGTACAGTATGCGGTGAAATTTAGTGCCTTGCGGGTGAAATCAGTATGGAAAAAGTTCACCCACGTTTGGGTGATGACATCGTTGTCGGTATCGGGGTCGGAATCGGAATCGGGATCGAATGGCCTTGGTTGTTTGATAAGCCAGGGGACGGAGAATTTTGATCGATACCGATACCAACCCCGACAAAAGCTTCGTGATTTTGTGTCTTCGTGTGAGATTTTAGTTTGGTTCCGGCTATGCCGGGCCGGGAATCACCTGCGGGAACGTGGAGTTGCCATGCGCTTTGACCAACAACTGATTCCCGGCACCCTGATCGAACGCCATCACCGCTTTCTGGCCGAGGTGCGGCTGGACGACGGGACGGCGGTGACCGCGCACTGCCCCAATTCCGGCCGCATGACCACCTGCGCCGAGCCGGGGTTCCGCGTCCTGCTCAGCCGCGCCGCCAATCCGGCCCGGCGCCTGGCCTACACTTGGGAACTGGCGCACAACGGCCGGTGCTGGATCGGTGTCAACACCGGCTGGCCGCCCAAGGTCGCCGCGGAAGCGATCGCGGCCGGCCGCATTCCGGAGCTGGCCGGGTATGCCAATCTGCGGGCGGAGGTGCCCTATGGGCGCCGCCGCAGCCGCATCGACCTGTTGCTGACCGGCGGGGCGCGGCCGGACGCCTATGTCGAAGTCAAGAACGTCACTCTGGTCGCGGACGACGGTTCCTGGTGCTTTCCCGATGCGGTCACCGAGCGCGGCCGGAAGCATCTGCTGGAACTGATGGACGTGGTGCGCGCCGGCGGCCGGGGGGTCATGCTGTACGTGATCCAGCGCGCCGACGGCGCGTTTTTCCGGCCGGCTTGGGAGGTCGACCCCGAATACGCCAAAACGTTGCGGCGGGCGGTGCGGGCCGGTGTCGAAGTGCTGGCCTGGCGCGCCGGGGTTGGCCCGGCCGGGATCGAACTGGCCGCCGCCGTGCCCTGGCGCTTGTCCGCCCCTTGAGGGGCGCGGTATATTTTCGTAAAAACGCCGTTCGCCACGAAGCGCGGTTTTCCCGGCGCATCAGGCGTCCGTGCGAGTCCGTGCCGGTCCGTGTTAGTCCGTGCCGCTCATCCTGCCATAACGTCCCCGGAGCTTCTCCCATGAGTTGGTTTCTCGGTTTTGATTCCAGCACCCAAAGCCTCACCGCCATTATTCTCGACACCGGCACTGGAACGGTGGTCCGCGAGTGCAGCCTCAATTTTGGCCGGGATCTGCCGGAGTATGCATCGCCGAAAGGGGTGCTGGAAAACGCCGACCCGCTGGTGTACCACGCCAACCCGTTGATGTGGGTGGCGGCGCTGGACAAGCTGCTGGCGCGGCTCCGCGCCGACGGGGTGGACTTGGGGCGGATCCGCGGCATCAGCGGCAGCGGCCAGCAGCACGGCACGGTGTATCTGGCTCCGGCGTTTGCCGCCGGCCTCCTGCCGCTGGATCCGGCGCGCGACCTCGCCGCCGCGCTCAAGCCGTTCCTCACCCGCGCCACCGCGCCGGTGTGGATGGACAGCTCAACCTCGGCCGAGTGCGCCGAGATCGCCGCCGCCGCCGGCGGTGCGGAAGCGGTCCGCACCCGCAGCGGTTCGCCGCCCATCGAACGTTTCTCCGGCCCGCAGATCCGCCGCTTTTACAAGACCGAGCCGGCGGCCTACGAACGCACCGGCGTCATTCATTTGGTGAGTTCCTTCATGGCTTCGGTGCTGGCCGGGCGGAGCGTCGGCATTGATCCGGGCGACGGCGCCGGCATGAACCTGCTCAACCTGGCCACCGGCGCCTGGGATCCGGTGCTGCTGAACGCCACCGCGCCCGGACTCGCGGCCAAGCTGCCCCCGGCCGTGCCGGCCACCGCCCGCGTCGGCGAGATTGCTCCCTATTTTGTGGCCAAGTACGGATTTGCCGCCGGCACGCCGGTCATCGCCTGGTCGGGCGACAACCCGTGCAGCCTGGTCGGCGTCGGTGCCTGGCAGCCGGGCACCGCGGTGATTTCCCTGGGAACCAGCCATACCTATTTCGCGGCCATGCCCCGGCCGGTGGTGGATCCGGACGGCTACGGCCACGTGTTCGGCAATCCCGCCGGCGGGTTCATGAGCCTGATCTGCTTCAAGAACGGCGCCCTGGCCCGGGAAAAGGTGCGCGACCAGTTCAAACTGGACTGGGACGACTTTGAACGGCTGCTGACGGCCACCCCCGCGGGAAACCACGGCAATCTGATGCTGCCCTATTTCGTGCCGGAAATCACGCCGCTGGTGCTGCAGACCGGTACGGTGCTGCGGGGGGCGCCTGACTTTGTGGCCGGCCGCGATCCCGCCGCCGCCGTGCGCGCCCTGGCCGAGGCCCAGGCCCTGCGCCTGCGGCTGCATGTCCAGTGGATGGGCCGGCCGCCCGCCGTCGTGCGCGTTACCGGCGGGGCGGCGGTCAGCCCGGGCGTGCGCCAGATCCTGGCCGACGTCTTCAAGGCCCGGGTGGAACGCCTCGAAATCGGCAACTCGGCCGCCCTGGGCGCCGCCCTGCGCGCCGCCAACGGAGTGGCCGGCACCCCGTGGGCCGGGCTCAGCGCCACGTTCTGCAAGCCGGTGGCCGGTGAGATCGCGGAGCCCGTTCCCGCCAACGTGGCGGTCTATGAGCGGTTGCTGCCCGAATACGCCGCCTTTGCCCGGGCCGGAAAGTGACCGCACCCGAACCGTCAGAAAAGAACCCGCCACCGGCATCCCGTGCCGTCTGTCCGCGGTGCGGCCGGCCGCAGGTCGTCTGTTATTGCGCCCATCTCCACGCCCTGCCCACGCGGACCCGGGTGATTTTGCTGCAGCATCCGCGGGAGCATGAGACCGGGGTGGGCACGGCGCGGATGGCGCACCTGTCCCTGCCCAACTCCGTGCTCCGGGTGGGGGTGGATTTTTCGCGGGACGCCGTGGTCCGGGCGGAGCTCGCGAACGCGCCGGCGGCCTATGTGCTGTTTCCCCAGCCCGGGGCGCGCGACATCCGTGAGATGCGCGGGGTGCCGGACGCCAAACTGGTGGTGCTTGACGGCAGCTGGCGGGAGGCCAAAAAGCTGTTGCACCTGAATCCCTGGCTGCACCCGTTGCCGGTGGTCGCGTTCACGCCGTCACACCCCAGTGAGTACCACATCCGTAAAGAACCCGCGGCGCACTGCGTGTCCACCATTGAAGCTTTGGCCGAGGCGCTCACCCTGATCGAACCCGAATGGGCGGGCGCCGGGAAGCTGCTGGAACCGTTTCATGCCATGGTGGCGCGGCAGCAGTGGTACCAGACGGAAGTGCGCCGGCGGCGCAACTGGCGGGTGCGGCGGCACCAGCCCCGGACGCCGCCCTTTGCCCGGCTGGTCCGGGACTATGGCCGGCTGGTGTGTGTCCAAGGGGAGGCCAATGCCTGGCCCGTGCGGGATCCGCACTATCAGGAACCAAGCCTGGTGCACTGGGTCGCCCACCGGCCCGTCAGCGGCGAAACCTACGAGGCGTTTATCGCCCCGACGGGGCCGCTGGCGCCCCTGGCCTGCCTCCATGCGGAACTTTCCGAGAGCCAGTTGCGGGCCGGCGTGTCGCGGCCGGCCTGGTTGCGCTCCTGGCAGGCCTTTCTCCGGCCGGATGACGTGCTGGTGGAGTGGGGGTCTTTTTTCACCGCCATTGCCGGGCGGGAAGGGTGGGTGCCGCCGGCGGGCACGGTGGTCGACCTGCGCGTCCTGGCCGCGCAGGCGCTGCAACCCCGCAGCGGAACGGTGGAGGCCCTGCTGGCGCGCGTGAACGCCGGCGGACCGGTGCCGGATCTGGGCTTGCCCGGCCGTGCCGGCCGCCGCTTGGCAACGCTGGTCGCCGTGGTCAACCGCCTGGCCTCCGGTGCCGTCTTGGACCGACCTGGGGCAGGACCGGGTGAATAGCGGGAAAACGTCCGCGGTACGGCATACCCTGAACGTCAAGCCTAAAATCATAAAATGCTTAGACATAAATTATGCCAGCATTTTTCGCGTCTAAGGCGGTTTTAATGGTCAAATTTAATTGTTATTATTTGTGAATCAGCAAGTTGCTTACGTACGTCCCCAATTCGATAGTGAATCAGCAAGTTGCTTACGTACGTCCCCAATTCGATACCAATTCGATAATGTGTCCAATCGGATATTTTTCTGGTAGCATATAATAATTAGCCGGTTTTTGCGTTAATGTGTGTAGGATATACCCGTTCAGGATGTGGATATGCGACAGTCTGCGAAACATACGAATTCATTATGACTAATTTACAACCAATTGATATGCATGATGTTGCGCAGTATTGGAAAAGCCGGGGATTGGTGGCGGAGCGCCACTTGCCGTGCTATGTACGATGGCTGCAGCGGTTCCTGGCCGGGCCGGGCGGCGATCCAAGCCTTGCCCCAGGGGACGCGCAGCGGGCGTTTGTCGAACAGTTGGAGCGGGAACAGGTTCTGGAGTGAACGCTTGGGGACGGGTGAATTGTGGACATCCGGGGTTCGTCCGAGCCCGGAACGTCAGTGACGGGTCAACTGTTGCACCTGATTGGAGAAGGTTTCCGGTTTGACCGCTTACTGACGTGCACGGCTCGGATAATACACGGCCCGCTTGGGGACAGGGAATTGTGGTGTCCCGGCTGTTTTTCTCTCACGGAGTCCCAGGGCGCGCCAAGAGATCCATGAATATGCGCTTCGGGGAGGCATTTTCTTTGTGTCTTCGTGCCTCCGGTGCGACGAAGGCGTGAGCCGTAATGCGTAAGCGCGTAAATCCCACATTGGCCTCGTTACACCAGTGGAAGCGGCCAAGCTACCGGAGACGCTGAAGCCACCACCGGCGGCGGTGAACGGATAACAGCCATCGGGCTTCCCGGGGTTAGCAGGGCCGGCGTATGCCGAAAGAAGTCATCTGGGAACTGAGAGACCCTTCCGCGCCGCGCACGCAAGTAAGCGGTCATTCATGCCAGGGCGGCGTCGAAGCCGCCGACACTCCGATGGAGGCTGCCGCCTCAGGATAATCCAGGCTAGCGTGGCGGTGGAGTGAAGTTATGGTGACGCCATGAACGCTTCCCCAGTTTCCGGGCCGGCATTTCCGGCCGCCCTGTCCGCCATCAGCGCCCGCGTCGACCGCCTGCTGGCGGCGGATCCGTTCCCGGCGGCGGTCAACCCCGGGTATCTGCGGGAGGCCGTGCTGGCTTATCCCCGGCGGGGCGGTAAACGGCTGCGGCCGGCGCTCGCCCTGTGGTGCTGCGGGGTGGCCGGCGGCGACCCCGAGCGCGCCTGGCCAGCGGCCCTGGCGGTCGAGTTGTACCACAACTGGACGCTGATTCATGACGACATTATTGACGGCGACGTCACCCGGCGCGGCCAGCCCTCCTGCCATGTGCTGCTGGAGCAGGCGGCCGGTGCCTGGCCGGGGTTGCGTTCGCGGCGGCGCCGGGAGCGCTTTGGCCGGGACCAGGCCATTCTGGCCGGGGACATTTTGCACGGCTGGTCCCAGGCGGTGCTGGCGCGGGCGCCAGCATACGGGGTTTCGGACACGGTCTCCCGCGCCCTGGTCAGCCGGCTGGCCGGCCGGGTGACGCCGCTGCTGATCAGCGGCGAGGCCCAGGACGTGGAATATGCCGGCCGCGCCGGGGTGCGGCCGGGCGAGGTCTGGCGCATGATGATCCGCAAGACCGGCGTGCTGCTGCAGTTTGCCGCCGAGGCGGGAGCCATGATCGGCGCCGGCACCGCCGATCCGCGGCATCCGGCTCCGCGCCGGCTCGGGCGGCTGGCGCGGCAGGCCGGCGTGGCCTTTCAGCTGCGCGATGACTGGCTGGGGATGTTCGGCGATGAGGCGGCGCTGGGAAAACCGGCCGGCTCTGATCTGCGCGAAGGCAAGAAGACGCTGCTGTTCACCACGGCGGTGGCGGGGCTGGCCGGCGCGGCGCGCCGGCGCCTGCTGCAGCTGGCCGGGCGGCCCGGCCTGTCCGCCGCCGAACTGGCGGAGGCGCGCGGGCTGATCCGGCAGAGCGGCGCCGAAGCCG
>Ga0265297_10008721_pt1 | contig 13401 bp, 10 predicted proteins | sample Munlanlwell13791_FD_192502 | JGI IMG/M metagenome (GOLD analysis project Ga0265297, IMG submission 192502) | Leachate microbial communities from a municipal landfill in Southern Ontario, Canada - Leachate well 137-91 | ecosystem: Engineered > Solid waste > Landfill > Unclassified | place... | reverse complement strand
GAAGCGATGCGTGGCACCGCCCCAGGTCAGTTTCAGGCGTTGCAGCAGATCCTTGTAGCCGGGATGCCGGATGGCCGGGACACCTTGCGGGAGGGCGCGACCGCGTTCCAAATGGCTGACGATCAGGGCCAGCTTGCGGACCAGCGGCGCGGTATTCAGCACCAGATCGCAGTCGGGGACAACGCCGCTCTGCCATGCCAGTGGATAAGGTGGTTTGTCCTGATCCGCCCGGATGCCGAACACCCCGCCACGGTGCGCCCTTTGGACCGGTTCAAGCACCACCAGCGCGCCGTATCGGGCAATGATATCCACGGTCCAGATCCGCTCCGGCTCGGATAGATGATAGGGGTCTGCGGTCGCCTCCAGCAGCAAGGTCAGGTAGATGTCGCGCAGGGTCGCGGCGGGATGAGCGGGGTCGGGCTTGCCCGCCAAGCCGGACTCGATCAGGGTCAGGCCGGCCTCGTGGGTGCCCAGCCAGAAGCGTTCCGGCAACTGGCGGTGGCTGAGATGGCAGAGGCCCATGATCTCCCGCTCGGCATGCAGGAAACGGCTGAGATGACCGGGCAAGGGGTTTTCGCCGAACAAGGGGGGCGAGCGGTCGGCGCTGTCCCGGATCAGGCGCCGGTTGAAATCGGCGACCGCCGCGAGCAGCCGGAGTGCCTGGTCGACGTGGCCCAGTTGATGCTCGTCCATCGGCAACGGCATGTCGCGGAATTCAGTGTCGAGCGCATTCAGGGTCTGCCTGATGGCGTCCGCCAGGATGTCGAGCAACTGCTTGCGGAAGGCGGCGGCGATCCCGGCCCGGTCGTGCGTTTCCAGATAATCGGCCAGACGGCCGGCATTGCCGAGGGGCTCGTCCAGTGCCAGCGCACCCAGCCAAGCCTCGACTTGCCTGGCCTTCGTGGCAAGGGTTATATTGGCCGCCGCTTCCGGGCGTAATGCTTGGTTTGACGACGTCATGGCACATTCCGAGTGGATGCCAATCAATTCTAGCTTGTAAACTCTTGTGAACGTTCCATGAACCTGATCGAAAAGATTTTTGAAGGTTTGATCTGGCGTAGCCGCTACGTCGTGCTGTTCGCCGTGGTGGCCAGCCTGGCCGCCTCGCTGGCCATCTTCTACATTGCCACGGTAGACGTGGTCTACATGGTCGGCCATCTGCTCCACTACGCCGACGCCACGCTCGACGCCGTGGCCCGCAAGGCCATCCACGACACCACCGTCACCCACGTGGTCGAGGTAGTGGACGGCTACCTGCTCGGCACGGTGATGCTGATCTTCGCCCTCGGCATGTACGAGCTATTCATCAGCGACATCGACGAGGCCAAGGGCAGCAAGGCCTCCAGCAAGATACTGGTGGTCGAGAACCTGGACGACCTGAAGCAGCGCCTGGCCAAGGTGATCATCATGATCCTGATCGTCACCATCTTCGAGATGGCGCTCAAGCTCTCGGTCGGCACCGCCCTGGACCTGCTGTACCTGTCAGGCGCCGTGGCCCTGATCGGCCTGGCGCTGTACCTGACCCATGCCTCCGACGGCTCATCTGGACACGGCAGCAAGGCGCATCCGCCGGTGGAAGACACGCATTGAGCGAACTCGCCGCAAGACCGACTGTCCACCGCTTACCTGCCTTCCGGAAACCTACCATGCTGAATAAGATACTGCTGTCTGTCCTGTTGCTGACCCTGGCCTCCGCCGCCTCGGCCTTCGAACTGGTCGACAGCCAGGGCAAGAACCACAAGCTGTCGCAATACAAGGGCAAGTGGGTGCTGGTGAACTACTGGGCGACTTGGTGCCCGCCCTGCCTGATTGAAATCCCCGACTTGGCGGCGCTGCACAAGAACAAGAAGAACAATCTGGTAGTCCTGGGCGTGGTGATGGATTACCAGGACCCGAACGAGGTGCTTAGTTTCGCCAAGTCTCATGCCATCCCCTACCCCATCATCCTGGGCGACGACCAGTCGATCGACCAGGTCGGCCCGGTGCGCGGCCTGCCCACCACCTACCTGTACAACCCGCAGGGCAAGCAGGTCGCCTACAATGTCGGCGCCCTGACCCAGGACGCCGTCGAGAAATACATCACCGACAAGAAGAAGGCGTCGGCCAAATAACCCCCGAACCAGAGTTTAAAGAGGAGAGAACGATGCGTTGGTTGCTGTTGTTGCTGGTTTTCATGAGCCTCCCAGCCCTGGCCGAGGTGCGCGATCCGAACGAAAACTTCTTCCAGCCCAAGCTGGGCGACCTGAAGGAAGACCTCGCCGCCGCCAGGGCGGAGGGCAAGAACGGCATCCTGCTGATGTTCGAGATGGACGACTGCCCGTTCTGCGACCGCATGAAGCGCACCGTGCTCAACCAGTCCCAGGTGCAGGACTATTTCCGCCAGCACTTCATCATCTACCCGATGGACACCCGTGGCGACGCCGCCATGGTCGACTTCAAGGGCAAGGACACCAACGAGAAATCCTTCGCGCTGGAACAGCGCGCCCGTGCCACGCCAACCTTCATCTTCTACGACCTCGACGGCAACGAGATGGCCCGTTTCACCGGCGCCACCCAGACCGTGGACGAGTTCATGCTGCTCGGCCGCTTCGTGGTCGGGGGGATCTACAAGGACATGAAGTTCAACGTCTACAAGCGCCAGGCCCTGGCCAGGTGATGCGCCGCATCATCAGCCTGCTGGCGCTGTCGTTCGCCCTGACCGCCTCGGCGGCGGACGGCGCGCTCAGCCTGGACGAGGTGCTGGCCCAGGCCGGCCAGCCCCACCCCGATCTCGGCGTTGCCGAGGCCCAGGCCGAACTGGCCAGGGCAGAACAGATGCTGGCCGAAAGCCAGGACGATTTCCGGGTCACCCTGGATGCCGGCCTGCGCAGCGGCCGCAACGACCTCAACGGCAACCAGTTCGAGCCCGACCACCTGGCTCGCCTGAATGCCCGCAAGACCCTCTGGGACGGCGGCCGCACCGATCTCGCCAGCGCGGCGGCGCGCCTGGAGAGTGCCGGCCGCGAGGCCCAGTTGCTGGACGCCCGGGCCCAGCGCCGGCTGGCCCTGATGACCCGGTTCTTCGATGTCCTGATGACCGACCTGCAATATGCCGCCGACAGCGAATTCACCGCCGTGGCCTATGTCAGCTGGGACAACGCCAAGGACCGCCAGCAGTTGGGCGAGATCTCCAACGTCGCCATGGCCGAGATCGAGGCGCGCTACCAGGAGGCCCGGCTCAAGCGCAACGACACCCTGCGCCGGGCGCGCGAGAAACGGGCGCTGCTGGCCGCCGCGATGAATCGCCCGGACGAGCTGGCCTCCGAACTGCTCGATCCGGAGATCAGGGACAACGACCGCCCCCTGCCCGAATTCAAGTATCTGCTGGCGGCGCTGGAAGCGAACAACCCCCGCCTGCTGGCGCAACAGCAACTCCTGGCCGCATCGCAGCAGCGCCTGGCGGCGCAGCGCGCGGAGTACCGGCCCAGCCTGGAATTCGAGGCCGAGACCGCCGCCTACAGCCGCGAGTCCTCCACCCGCGACAACCTGCGCGCCGGCCTCAACCTGACCTGGCCGATCTGGCAGGGCCAGCGGGTCGACGCCCGGGTCGCCCGGGAACAGGCCCAGTTCCAGATGCTCCAGGCGCAATACGAGCGCCTGCGCCTGGACCTGCGCCAGAGCTTGTTCGAGACCCGGGAAGAGATCGCCTTCCTGCTCGAAAGCGAACGCCCCGCCGCCAAGGTCAACAGCACCATGCGCGACTGGAACCTGGAGCGGGCGCAGGCCGAATACGAACTGGAACTGAAGACCAACCTCGGCACCGGCATGGCCGAAACCCAGTTGGCCAGGATGCGCCGCAAGGCGGTGGAATATCGCCTGGCCCTGGCATGGGAAAAGCTGGCGGCCCTGCTCGGCCAGCCGGTGGCCACCATCAAGCCGGTCGCCACCGGCACGGAGGACAAGAAATCATGATGCTGCGCATCGCCCTGCTCACCCTGTTCACCCTGCCCGCCTGGGCTGCCGAACTGCCCGCCCAACTGGACTGGTCGCAGCGGGTGGAGATCGCCACCCCGGTATCCGGCGTGGTCGAGACAGTCAACGTCCTGCCTGGCCAGCAGGTCCAAAAGGGTAGCGTGCTGCTGAGCCTGAACCAGACCGCGTTCAAGGCCAGCCTGATGGAGGCGCGCGCCGACGTCGACCGGCTCGGCCAGGAAATGGCCGACGCTCAGCGCGAACTGGACCGCGCCAACGAGTTGTATGCCCGCACCGTGTCCTCGACCACCGAACTGGATGCCGCCAAGCTGCGCCACACCCGTGCCGCCGCCCAACTGGCCGGCGCCGAGGCGCGGGTCGAGAGGGCCCGCCGCCTGCTCGACGAGAGCGAGCCGCGCGCGCCCTACGACGCCCTGGTGCTCGACCGTATCGCCGAGCCCGGCATGGCGGCGGCCGGCCAGTGCCAGCCGCCGGTGCTGCTGGTACTCGCCCGCGCCGACGAGATCCTCGCCCGTGGCGGCATAACCGCCGGCCAGGCCGCCGGCATCAAGCCGGGCGACAAGGCCGCCGTCAGCGTCGGCGGCAAGACCGTCGCCGGCAAGGTCGCCGCCGTGCGCGCCCGGGCCGACGGCCGCTACCAGCTCGATGTCGCCATCCCGCGCGGTCACGGTCTGATGGCCGGCATGAGCGCGACCATCCGGCTGCCGTAAGCGCACGTCCGGAGCCGTGCCATGCCCCTGCGCGCCCTGCTCCTGGACTTCAATTCCTATTTCGCCTCGGTCGAACAGCAGCTGAGGCCGGAGTTGCGCGGCCGCCCGCTCGGCATTCTGCCGGTGCTGGCCGAGACCACCTGCTGCATCGCCGCCAGCTACCAGGCCAAGCGCCATGGCGTGAAGACCGGCACCTCGGTGGCGGAGGCCCGCCAGCTCTGCCCGGACATCGTCTTCGTACAGGCCCGGCCGGCCGTCTACGTCGAGATGCACCACCGCCTGATGGCCATCGTCGACAGCGTCATCGCGGTCGGCGAGGTGCTCTCCATCGACGAGGTCGCCTGCGACCTGACCGGCAGCTGGCAGCGCGAGGAGGTCATCCGCACGCTGTCGCTCCAGGTCAAGGCGAAGATACGGGACCAGGTCGGCGAGTGCATGACCTGCTCGATCGGCATCGGCCCCAACCGCTTCCTGGCCAAGACCGCCTCCAACATGCAGAAGCCGGACGGCCTCACCGTGATCCACGACGCCGACCTGCCGGGCATCCTGTACAGCCTCAAGCTGGAGGACCTCAACGGCATCGGCCGGCACATGCTGGAGCGGCTCAACCGCTACGGCATCTACAGCGTCGAGGCCCTGTGCGCGGCCAGCCGCGAGCAGCTGCGCCGGGTCTGGGGCGGGATCGAAGGCGAGCGCTATTTCGACCGCCTGCGCGGCATCGAGGTGGCCCGGACGCCCAGCCGGCGTGGCAGCATCGGCCATTCCCACGTCCTGCCGCCGCACCTGCGCTATGGCAACGGCGCCTGGTCGGTACTGTCCAAGCTAACCCAGAAGGCCGCGCTCAGGCTGCGCGCCGAGGGCTACCTGGCGAGCCGGATGAGCATCCGGGTGTCCTGGCGCCATCACGACACCTGGGAAGGCAGCGCCCGCTTCACCCCCATGTCCGACACCCTGGGCTTCCTGCGCATCCTGGCCGGGCTGTGGGCGGAACGGCCGCCGCACGGCGAGCCGGTCAAGGTCGGCGTGGTGCTGTCCGGACTGGCCCCGGCCGAGCAGGAGACCCTGCCCCTGTTCGACGACGGCACCCGCTCGCCCGGCCTGGACAGGGCCTTCGACAAGGTGCGGCGCAAGTTCGGCAACGACGCGCTCTACTTCGGCGGCGCCTTCCTGGCCGCGCACGAGGCGCCCATGCGCATCGCCTTCAACCACATACCCGACCAGGCACTGGAATCGGATGGACGCTGAACAGTTCGCCCCGCGCCTGATCGCATGGCAGCGCGAGCACGGCCGCCATGACCTGCCCTGGCAGGTTTCCGATCCCTATGCCGTCTGGGTGTCCGAGATCATGCTGCAGCAGACCCAGGTCGACACGGTGATCCCGTATTACGCCCGCTTCATGGCCCGCCTACCCGACCTCGCCAGCCTGGCGGCGGCGCCCGAGGATACAGTCCTGGCCCTGTGGAGCGGCCTGGGCTACTACGCCCGCGCCCGCAACCTGCATGCCGCCGCCAAGCGCATCGCGGCCGAACACGGCAGCGTATTTCCGTGCCGGGTCGAGACCATCGAGGCCCTGCCCGGCATCGGCCGCTCGACCGCGGCAGCCATCGCCGCTTTTTCCTTTGGCGAGCGCCGGGCCATCCTGGACGGCAACGTAAAACGGGTGTTCTGCCGGCTATTCGGGGTCGACGGCTGGCCGGGCGACAAGGCAGTGGAGGGCCGGCTCTGGCAACTGGCCGAGGCCCTGCTGCCCGAGCGCGCCATCAAACCGTACACCCAGGGCCTGATGGACCTGGGCGCCACCTTGTGCCGGCGTGCCCGGCCGGACTGTCTGCGCTGCCCGTTCGCCGACGACTGCATCGCCAACCGCGACGGCCGCCAGGCCGAGTTGCCCGCCGCGCGGCCGCGCAAGCCCCTGCCGGAGAAAGCCACGGTGATGCTGGTGCTCTGGCATGCCGGCGAGATACTGCTGCAGAAACGGCCGCCGACCGGCATCTGGGGCGGCCTGTGGAGCCTGCCGGAATGCGCCCCCGGCGAGGACGTCGTGGCGGCGGCACGGCGCCTGGGCTACGTGGCGGAAGACCTGGCAGCGCTGCCCGGGTTGACGCACACCTTCAGCCATTTCCGGTTGGCCATCCAGCCCCGCGCGCTGACGGTGGCCCGGCGCCAGGCTGGCGCACGGGAACCGGGCTCGCTCTGGCTGACCCCGGCCGAGGCCAGTGAGGCCGCCCTGCCGACGCCGGTGCGGCGGATCATCGCCGCCCTGTAGCGCGGCGAATCAGGTTTCCAGGGATTCCGACCAGATCAGGGCGTTGACATGGGCCAGGTTCACTTCGTCGGCACTCAGGCCATGCCCTGCCACTAGGGTAGTGACCGCCTCCTGGTCGAAGTGCTCGCAGGCCTTGGCCAAGGCCAGATAGGGCGCATATGGGCCTTGCCCGACCAGCAGGGCCTCGCGCATGGAGTCCGGCAACCTAAGCGGTTCGATCGCCTGGCTCATGGGCAGGTTCAGCAGGGCATCCAGGTGTGACAGGATGCCGACGATGAACAGGCCGCCACCACGGTCGGGGGCGAGCCTGGCCGCACCCAGGTTTTCCATGAAGCGCGCCCGGACCAGGGCATTCTTGAGCAGGGCATCGTTGCGGCCGTCGCTCTTGCCGGTGCTGAACAGCAGCAGGGTCAGCCAGCGGTAGAGGGGGTCGTAGCCGAGCCAGACCAGGGCATGGCCGATGGACTGGATGCGGCGGCCGAGGCCGTTGGCGGGCGAGTTGATGTAGCGCAGCAAACGATAGGTCAGGGCCGCGTCGCGTTTGAACACCGCCTCCATCTTTTCGATGGCCGCCTTCTCGTGCGCCAGGTTGAGCAGTTCCATGACCTGCATGACGCCGCTGTCGAGCCGGCGCTCGCCGCCGGCACGCGGCTGGGTCAGGAAATCGCCCTGGTAGAGGTCGAAGGCCAGCTTGCGGCAGACTTCGTAGGCCTCTTCCGAGCTGACGTTGCCGGCAATCAGCCGCCGGGCGCCGAGCCGACGCAGGTAGCCGGCCCGTTCGCCCAGGGCCAGGGCATCGTGGCGGCCACTGTCCAGCCGGATGAAATCGCAGCCTGGCGGCAGCGACCAGCCGGAGCCGTCGTCATCGAATACGGGCAATAGATTGGCCCCGTTCAGGGTGGCCGAGCGGGCCGCCAGATCGTTCATCGAGACCGGCAGGATCACGCCCACCTTGCCGGGCGGCAACTGGGTCAGCATGGGGTTGTCCAGGGTGGCCGGGGCCAGGTCGAGCAGGGTCAGCCGGCCGCCCAGGGCATGCTGGAATTCCAGGTCGACGACGCTGGCGATCAGGTGCTCGTCGCGGACCTGATCGAGATCGGTCGCGCCCGGCAACACCTCAAGCGGCGCGCGGTCGCGCAGGCTGAATTCGTAGCCGGCCACGCGATAACGCGCATCCAGCAAGGGCTGGCGGATCAGGAAACTGGGCAGGCGAGCGGCTTTGTCAGGCGGCATTGCGTTGCAGTTGCTCCATCATGCTGTCCACCGCGCGCTCCATCAGGGGGGTCGCATCAAGGATGCGAACCTCGCCCGAATGCAGCTTGGCCGCCAGTCCTTCGGCGTTGATCGACATGGCGCGCTCGCCCTGGCGGTTGGTGAACAGGTAGACACCCTTTAGCGGGCTGATCCAGGATAGCTTGGCGCGCACTTCAGCGCCATCCTCCAGTTGATAGGCGATCCAACTGCCGCGCTTCAGGCCGGCCAGTTCCTCGAATGCCAGCATCCCGGCATCGGGCTCCACCCCGACATCGAGCATCTCGGCTGGGGCATCGGCCTCGGCCATCGGCTCGACCGGCTCGAAGTCGGCCATCACTTCGAGCACCGGGACATCGTCCTCCACCAAGGGCCCAATTGGCGTCTGCAGGGGCTCGTCCTCGACCAGCGCATCGGCCTTGACCGCGCGGGAATGGCACTTCACCAGGTTGGAGAAAAAGGCATTGCGAACCGCCTCCGACAGGCCCAGGTACTTCACGCCTTCGTCCAGGCGCTTGAGCAGGCTGGGCAGCTTGCTGATCAGGTGTCTCCGTGCATCTGAATCCATCTTGGGCGCAACGCTCCAGACCAGGTCGTTCATGGTTGCCAACGCGCCTTTCCAGGTTTCGCTGTCGACGCCCACCTTCAGGTACAGGTCGGCCAGCAGGAGACCCCAGTGCTCGGTCAGGAAGGCACGTATCACGGCCGGTACCGGGCGGCCGACCAGACTGGACTCGACCTCGTCATGGGCGACCTGCCGCGCCCGATCGGCCTGCTCGCGTGATTTGACCGCCAGGACGCTGCGCGCCGCCAACCGGTCTGCTTCGCGCTTCTCCGCGTCCAGCCAGGCCTGTAGGTCGGCCAGCGAGGTCTCGAATATCTCGAGGTTGTCCTCGAAATGTTCGAGTATGCCGGCCACCAGGTCTTCCACCTTGCGGTACAGACCGCCCTCGTGGCCCTCTACCGGGTTCCACCCGATCGCGGCGTCGGCCAGTCCGTCGAGCAGCCGGCGCGCGGGGTGGTTCTTGTGTGAGAAGAAGCTCTTGTCCAGCATCGCCACCTTCAGCATGGGTATCTGCAGGCGGCCGAGCAGTGCCTTGATGGCATCCGGGATGCGTTCGTCGCCGAAGATGTAGTCGAACACCATGGCGACGATGTCCAGGGTCATGCTGTCGAGCGGGTTCATCATGCCGGCCATGGCGCTGCCGTGCAGGTCGCGCAGCACGTTGGCCTGGCCGTTGGCCAGCGCGGCCACATTGATCCCGACCATGCCCTCGGCCTTGCCGTGCTGGATCTGGTTCAGCGTCTGGATCAGGGTTCCCGGCGGAGTTGCCGGCATGGCGGCCCCGCCCGGCAGGGCCGGCCCGGCGAGGGGTGACGCGGCACCCGCAGCGGGGATATTGCCGCTCAGCAGACGTTGCAACACGCCGAACAGATCGTCACTGCCGGTTGTCGCCTGGTTGGCCGTCTGGGGGGTGGGTGCGGACGACTCGGACGCGGCATGACGTCTCAGGCCGGCCCGGATCGTGGGTAAAACATTTCGTGTCACCAGCTTGCTATTGATTTCCCGATATATCTCGCGCACCCGCTCCGGCAGATGCCGGCTCAATTGCGACACCAGGAGCAGGCGCACCTTGATGGGCAACTCCTGATCCTCCAGCGCCTCCATGACCGCATTGCCGACCACCTCGGGGCCAAGTGGATTGTCGCCATGATTGAGATCGGGGTCGTTTATTAGCAAGCCGACCCGCTTGTCGAGGCCGAACAACTCCTCGCTGCAGGAATTGAATATCGCGTTGGCCAGGGTCCCGGCAGCCAGTGACGCCTCCAGATCGTCCGGTTCCAGAAGTCTGAGTTCGTCATTCTGGCCTTCCGCTGGCTGTTTGCCTTCGCGTCGGCTCTCCCGGTTGAAATGCCAGAGATAATGCTGGCGGAACGCCTCGCCGACGGCGCTGGCTCGATCGCGCGCCAACTCGGTCGCCTCCATGTAAAGATGGCTCATCTCCATGCCGGTCGACTTTTCGGCCATCTTGAACAGCTGCGTAGCCATCAGATCCAGGCTTTCACTCAGTGCATCGCCCAAACGCAAGGCCGATGTTTCCCGGCACTCATCCAGAGGACCACGGCCTGCACCGATGGCCTTGCCGCGCGTGCGCGCAAACTGGCTGATTTCCGTGACGTTCTTTTGAGCTGCATCCATGATCCGTCTCCTGAGCATTGCTAGCGCCAAGCAGCGGCCGGCAAGGGAAAACGGAGGATTGCCAAGATGTGCCAGATGAAAAAACCCGGCCGATTGATCCACCTTGCAATCCCGCTGTCATGAGGCCATCGCCTTTTAGACCGGTAATTTTGCGTCCCCGCCTTTCGACAGGTTTGCCCTTGTAAGGTCGCGCTCATATGATCCTGACGCGCATCGTCATTATCGACAAAACCTGAAAAAAATTAAGCACTTTTTCGATATCAGCGACGAACGGCGGCCAGGAACGCAACCAGCGGTCATGTCAAGACTTGTCACCTCCCGGTCCTTGGCCCATCCTGCCCGACCTTTCGAACTCGATCCATGCCCATGCTGCCGCGCATCGAAGAACGCATCGCCCAGGAAGTGGGCGCCCATCTCGCCCAAGTCATCGCCGCCGTCCAGTTGCTCGACGAAGGCGCCACCGTGCCCTTCATCGCCCGCTACCGCAAGGAGGTCACCGGCGGCCTCGACGACACCCAGCTACGTAACCTGGAAGAGCGCCTGACCTACCTGCGCGAACTCGAGGAACGCCGCGCCGCCGTCCTGGCCAGCGTCGAGGAACAGGGCAAGCTGAGCCCCGAATTGCGCGCGGAGATCGACCACGCCGACACCAAGCAGCGCCTGGAAGACCTCTACCTGCCGTACAAGCAGAAGCGCCGCACCAAGGCGCAGATCGCCCGCGAGGCAGGCCTGGAGCCCCTGGCCCTGGCCCTGCTGGCCGATCCCGAGCTGACCCCCGAGGCCGAAGCCGAAAAGTATCTCGGCGCCGACAAGGGCGTCGCCGACATCAAGGCCGCCCTGGACGGCGCCCGCCAGATCCTGATGGAGAAGTTCGCCGAGGACGCCGGCCTGCTCGGCAAGCTGCGCAGCCATCTCCAGGACTACGGCGTCATGGTCTCGACCCTGCAGGAGGGCAAGGAACAGGAGGGCCAGAAATTCCGCGACTACTTCGCCTATTCCGAGCCGCTCAAGGCGGTACCGTCGCACCGCGCCCTGGCCCTGTTCCGCGGCCGCAACGAGTCCGTGCTGCGGCTGGAGCTGAAGCTGCCGGAAGACCTGCAGGACACGAACAAGGGCACCAATGCCTGCGAAGGCATGGTCGCCAGCCACTGGGGCATCCGCGACAGCGGCCGCCCGGCCGACCGCTGGCTGGCCGACACGGTGCGCTGGACCTGGCGGGTCAAGCTGTCGCTGTCGATGGAACTGGAACTGTTCAACGCCCTGTTCGATCGCGCCGAGGATGAGGCGATCCGGGTCTTTGGCGCCAACCTGAAGGACCTACTGCTGGCCGCTCCGGCCGGTCCCAAGGCGGTGATCGGCCTCGACCCGGGCATTCGCACTGGGGTCAAGGTGGCCGTGGTCGACCGTACCGGCAAGCTGCTCGACACCGCCACCGTCTATCCGCACGAGCCGCGCAACGACTGGGAAGGCTCTCTGCATGTCCTGGCCGCGCTGACCAAAAAGCACGGCGCCGAGCTGATCAGCATCGGCAACGGCACCGCCAGCCGGGAGACCGACAAGCTGGCGGCCGACCTGATCCGCCGCTTTCCCGAGGCCAATCTGGCCAAGGTAGTGGTCAGCGAAGCCGGCGCCTCGGTCTATTCCGCCTCCGAATTCGCCGCGCGCGAGTTTCCGCAACTGGACGTCAGCCTGCGCGGCGCGGTGTCCATCGCCCGCCGCCTGCAGGACCCGCTCGCCGAACTGGTCAAGATAGAGCCCAAGGCGATCGGCGTCGGCCAGTACCAGCACGACGTCTCCCAGACCCGGCTGGCGCGCGGCCTCGACGCCGTGGTCGAGGATTGCGTCAACGCCGTCGGCGTCGACGTCAACACCGCCTCGGCTCCGCTGCTGGCCCGGGTGTCCGGACTCAACTCGTCTCTTGCGGCCAATATCGTCGCCTGGCGCGACGACCATGGCGCCTTCCCCAGCCGCACCGCGCTGAAAGAGGTGCCCCGACTGGGCGCCAAAACCTTCGAACAGGCCGCCGGCTTCCTGCGCATCCAGGGCGGCGACAACCCGCTCGACGCCTCGTCGGTGCACCCGGAGGCCTATCCGTTGGTCGAACGCATCCTGGCCGAGACCAGAACGCCCATGAAGGGACTGATCGGCAACACCGACGTGCTGCGCCGTCTCGACGCCAGGCGCTTCACCGACGAACGCTTCGGCCTGCCGACCGTGCAGGACATTCTGAAGGAGCTGGAAAAACCCGGCCGCGATCCGCGCCCCGGGTTCAAGACCGCCACCTTCAAGGACGGCGTCGAGAGCCTGAAGGACCTGCAACCCGGTATGGTGCTGGAAGGCGTGGTGTCCAACGTGGCCAACTTTGGCGCCTTCGTCGATATCGGCGTCCACCAGGATGGCCTGGTCCATGTCTCCGCCCTGTCGAACAGGTTCGTCAAGGACCCGCGCGAGGTGGTCAAGGCCGGCGACATCGTCCGGGTCAAGGTGCTGGAGGTGGACATCGTTCGCCAGCGCATCGCACTGACCATGCGCATGGGCGACGAAGTCCGGCCGCAATCGGCGGGCGGGGAACGGGTGTCGAACCGGGCCATGGCGAAACAGCGCCAGCCCGAGCCGGTTGGCGGCAGCATGGCCGATGCCTTGGCCAGGGCCATGGGAAAACGCTGAACGGCCCATTCAGGAAAGACGCGGCGACGCCTGCATCAGGGGTAATGGTTGTCATGCTGTCTTTTACAAGGCTGCTTCACTCGGAAACCTGCTAGACAGATTACGCGAACAACCCGCCCGAATAGTCGCCCGCACCCTGCAACGGACGGGTCGGGCATGGATCCGGTGCAGCGATTGATCGGGAACGCAGGTGGTGAGTCCGAAGCTGACTCTGCAAGGTGAGTCGGGGCTCAGGCAGGCCATGGCAGAACACCATCACCCTTGAGCAATCCATCAGGACAGCTCCGAATAATTCAATACCCTAGTATTTTTGTTAACTATTTCCTAGGATGAGT
>Ga0265297_10008720_pt1 | contig 13406 bp, 23 predicted proteins | sample Munlanlwell13791_FD_192502 | JGI IMG/M metagenome (GOLD analysis project Ga0265297, IMG submission 192502) | Leachate microbial communities from a municipal landfill in Southern Ontario, Canada - Leachate well 137-91 | ecosystem: Engineered > Solid waste > Landfill > Unclassified | place... | reverse complement strand
AACCAGGCCATGAAATATCCCACGAATCCGGCAACGGGGGTCCTTTGGATGGTGAGGTCGGTTTTAGAAGTATCTCTGCAATTTGCAGTACAGTCGCCTGTTTATTTGTTACTGGCATTACTTTCCCCCTTGACCGCTTTTGCCACTACATTTGGTACCGGGGGCAACCACTTATTTACCAGTGCAGGGGCAAGAATGTCGTTCACCTTATCTCTTAATTGAGGAAGTCCGTCTATATTGGGAACAGGGGGAGCCATAACCTTAATGACCCCCGCAAACTTACTCTCGAAAGTACCGGGGCCATGTATAATAGCGGCACTTCTCTTTATGGCCTCTATTCCCTGACTAATGGGGTTGTCTGTTAGAATATTAAACATAACAACTACACCTCCCCTTATAGAGAAGTGTAGTTGAAAAATGGCAAAAATGTCAATAGTTTGATGCATGAGGGTGCAAGATTAGATTACAGGGGGCTCAAACATTCCAGCGAAGGGCATTTTAACGCGACCATGGCTAGGGCACATTGCGTTAGGTTGATTAATAAGGCCAGATACGTTATCAAGTTCAATAGCCTCATCCGGTTCAACGGCTTCTCTGCAAATAGGACAAATAGCACGGAACGTGTACTCCCCGTATCTCATTAATCTCAGCCGCAGTAATTTATTACCGAAATCTTTGGTCACTTTTTATTATCCTTTTGGGTTAATTCCCAGTATTTCCCTGATTCTTTCCCTGATGTCATAGTCGTAAATACATCCATCAGTAAGATTACTGGGGAAATCTTGGCCTTGCAGATATGGCAAAAATGCACTAGCCAGCCGATTGAAGGCATATTCAGGTGGAGAAGGTGAATACTTGTCCTGCGTGCATTTAATGTTGAGCATGACCACTTGTCCAACCCACTCAGCGATCTGGTTCATAGTTGGCGGAGATGGATTTGTAAGCCAGTACGTGCCCGACTCTTTTATCCGTGCCATTGCATCCGTAACAGCCTCAACCTTGACGATATTAAGATGCCCGCATGGATTACCGTAAAGCCTGAAAGTAATCTCTAATGGTGGTAAATGCACCGCACCCTCGAATGCCCTGCGGATTAGCTCTGCGCGCCGGTGTACCTTTATTATTAAAGATATAAAGGTGGAAAAATGTTCTTCATTTGGACCAAACACAATCCCCGGCTTAAAAACGGTCACATTCGGAATGTCACTGTGGCTTACCAGCAGTTCGCAGACTGATTTTGATATTTCGTAGGTATTCATAGACTGGCAAAAGGCAGTGCTGCAATAATACAGGTGGGGTACTTTATGCTTTGCGCATAAATCTATGACGTTTTTAGTGCCTTCTACATTGGTACGCCATATTTCCCCGGATTTATCTTCTCCAAGGCGTAGAACTGCGGCCAGGTGGTATACTGCATCGAAATGTTTATCGTTCCATACCCTGCCGAAATCAGGCAATAGTATATCGCCGGAAACCTCTCCATTATCTGGATAAGCTGCACCATGATGTATGAGTTTTACTACTTCGTTACCTTGTTTTACCAGCTTGGGTATCAGCGAACGTCCGATTGCCCCAGTACCACCGGTGACTAATATAGTTCCCAAGATTTTACCTCTTATCTACCGAGAATGACTGTTCCCCACGACTAAAGTCGGGGGCTTCTAGGGACGAGACCCAGGCTATCCAGCCCGATAGCCAGAATATTAAGTGAGGCATGCGCTTACGGGAATATTTCTCTGCCATTTCAGTGTCCATTAAAAAGGTATTTCCCCCTCATCTTCCGCACTCGCTCTCCCCGGTGGTAGTTGCAGGTCAAATACACTGATAGGCGCCGGTTCATGTGTAAAGGCAAAGCGCCGCGCAATATCCTCGGTACATGGAGTTAGGCTAAAGATATTCATTGGGTTATATAGCTGTGTAACCATGGTATTATCCCGCTTGGGGATGTCCAGCCGGATGAACTGCGCGCCGGCTACCTTTGCCTCCGTTACTTTTGCCCCCAGTTTCCTGTAGCCCACGATTTCCACGATGCACCACTGCTCAAACTTTTCTTCGGTTTCCATTAGTTACCCTCCTTAAATTCAAGGATAGTATTACCATCAGGTCCAACCTGTATCACTTCTAGTGAAGCGTTATCAGGTACATTGGACATTGCTTCCTTAACAGCGAGGCCAGAATATCCGGCAGAAACGGTTACTATGTGCCTAGCTGGAATAATTTGCTGTTCTACTTTACGGTAGCTCACCTTATTCCCCCTTGATCCCATTTTCCTTGTTACCTACATACCCTTCTTTAATAGTAGAGCCGGTCGAATACAGCCCGCTGGCCGCCATACCAGCGATAATACCATTAAATAGCGCGCCTACCCATTCTGAGGCTGTGCTTGCGCCAAGCGCCCATCCAGATATAAGGTTGATTGCCAGTCCGAAAGCCACGGCCAGCAGCGGGTAAAACCGGGTATCGGAGATGAAAGGCTTAAAAAGCTGGACTATACCCAGTATTAATGGGACGCCGCCAATAGCTACCAGGGATTTAGTTAAATCACTACTAATCAATTTACATGTTCCTCCTTGAATTTAGTATCACTAATCCTTACACCCCCACCTTTAACCTACCGGCCATCTCCATTATATATTTTCCAGGCAATGCTATATAGTAATGGCGATTTCCATCTAAATTTGATTTCTTACTCAGGTAATTGGTGAAGCATGTAACAGAACCAAAGTCTAATTCTTCAAATGGAGATGGTTCACCGGGATAATCAACTGTTATATGTATATGTTCTCCCTCGATTATCCTTTCACATTGGTCACAGGTTAATATGGATTCCTCCGCCGTAATTATCTCTTTCATTATTTCCCCCATATCTTCGCCGCCTGCTGTTCGGCGGCGGTATCTTTATCCAGCGCAGTATTCAGGGCACCGTCAAGAAGTTTTTTCCTGTCATCGGTCATAGCCGGGGGCTTTTTCCCTGCGAAGGTTTTAACGGTATCCATAATATCTCCACCAGCTCGGTCTATGGTACCCTTAAGTCCGCTTAGTCCCTCTTTAAGCACATCCATTTCGCTTGTGGATCCAGCCGCCGGTTGTTCCTTGAGTTTCTTTATCTCTTCGTAAAGGCCACCGATCATGCCATCCTGTTTAGCCAGCTTTTCCATTAGAGCCGCTTTTTCCTGGTCATCTAGTCGCCTCATCAACTCGGCGTTCTGCGCCTTCAGCATGGCCATTTCAGGTGATTCGGCAGGCGCATTCAATTTAGTCTTGATAATTTCAAGCGTTTCCTTCAAGGCTGGGTCCGTACCACCGAAAACACCGAGCTCTTTCCACATCCTTATCCTGTCAAGCTCGCTCATTTCATTACCACTGGCCCCGGGTTGCTTTCCGGTAAGTTGGGCTATGGCTTGCTGTTTCCGTACCTCTTCTTCAAGGATATCGGTAACGCCACGATTATCACCCTGGTTACGGCGTGATTTTATGGCTTCCAGTATCATAAAGTCTTGCGCTGAATACCTCTCGCCCTCAACTGGTTCCGGTGTTCCGTCCTCACCCCTTACGAATTTACCGGATGGTGGGGTTGCAGACGAAATGGCCTGTTTTGCCGCCGCCTCCTTCTTTTCTATGTTTGTTATATTCCTTGCCGATGCCCTTTCAGCCTCTGCGTATGTCATGCCTTTTTCACCCTCCGAGGCGTTCCTGATCGTTCCATCCAGGTCAACCGCGAAACGATAGCTGGCCTCGCTTTCTACTGCCTTTTGTTTGTCAATTTGAGACGGCATTAACGCCGCATTTTTAAGCAGTGCAGATTGAACAGGGATACCGCGGCTCTTAAACCACTGCTCGATAATCTGTGGCCGTTTGTATGCGGATATATTTTCATGCCAGGTACGTAATCTTTCCGCCAGTTGTTCCGGCTCCTCGAAAACAAATTCAGTGCCAGTCTCAGCGATATTAAGAGCAATAGCTTCAGCTGTTATTTTGGGCGTTCCAATACCATGCATTTTTAATAGATTAGCGAAGTCCTTTTGCACATCGGGCATTTCCCGCCTGAACTCCGGCTTTTGAGACACCGGCGCAGATGTCTGTGTTGGCGTAGATAGCATTACATCTTCAGGGCCTGTTTCTTCATCCCCGTCACCCTCGATTGATTCTATTACCGGTATTTGTTCCTCCACTGCCTGTCCCTTCCTTTTCTTTACTTCTTTGGGCATCTTTCCACTCCTCGTAATTGTGTAATCTGTACCATGTTTTATCGCCAAAGGGTGATAAAGAGACTTTCCCTTGCTCAACCCACTCCAATAGATTTATTTTAAGATAACGAAATATACGGCGACGCGCAGCTACATATGTCATACCAAGGTAGTCGGCTACCATGATGCTATTAACAGCACCCATGTTTTTAATCGCGTCCAAATATTTATATTTACTTACTCTCTGCATCTTCTCAGTTACAAGTGACAATAACAACGTCACCCACCTATCCGGTTTTAGGAAATTCTATCCGCCTGTATCCCCTTTATTTAATCCTGACAGTAACATTGGCATTTTGGGTTTTACTGTATATATGCAAAGTGGTATCTGCCAGGTTAAGTACATAATTAATATATGACTGGAAAGTGGGTTCCGGGATAACATGAATCAGGTGGGCATACTGTATTAATTTTTCCAGGTGGTCGTTTTCTGCCGGGGTAAGACGGAACAACTTCTGTATCCTGGGTGGGGGGGGTGGTTTAATGGCGCCAGCATCACCCTGCGACCTGGATTGTTCCATGCCAGTATTCCCGCTATTTTCCTGTGCGGTATCATTTTGCGTGCTACTTTCCGGTAACTGGATATTTTCTGCTTGTCCCTGAAATTCTACCATTGTATCCATCATGGAATTATCCTCCTACTTCTGTTATATGCTATCATAAATAGAAAAAAGAGTCAATATGTGTTATCAATCCAATTATAAAAGGGCTTGTATTACTAAAATAGATATGCTATCATAGGGATAAAATAGAGTGACAAAGGCGGGCAAACATGACACAGGACAATAATTCACAAAAGACAGAATTAACCGAAGAGCGTATCCGTGAAATAGTGCGGGAAGAAATAACCTTAGCCGCAGTAAGAAATATGGTAGAGCTCCTAGATGTGGATGTTCGGTTTGCCCATATCAAAGATAACCTTTTGCGTCATAAAAAGGTGGCGGATTAATGACAACACGTAAGATATGCTCATGGGCGCTCAAGGGGGGAGCTGGAAAAACATTTGTCGCCGCTAACCTCGGATATGCGCTTCAGCGAGTCGGACACAAAATTGGATTCACTGATGCAGATGTAACCGGACCAAAACTCCCCGGGTTTCTCGGTATGACAAGACCGTATCCATATCCAAAAGTGGATGTGGAGAAAGTCGAGAAGTACCCTGCGCTATGGAATGGATTTGAAGTCTATAGTCTTGCGTTTGAGTTCGATGGCGCCGTGATGCTCAAGGGCGGCGAAGAAAAAATACGTGCGTTCGGTCATGAGTATGAAATCCATGGTACAGGCATATATAATCTGGTAAAAAATACCCTTGAACACCTCAAGTATTCCGATGACCTGGATTATCTTATATACGACCTGCCTCCCTCGACCTCAGACAGTGTTCTGTCTCTCTTTGAAAATATCAAGGACCTTTACGGCGTTATATTGGTCTGCCAGCCGACCGGACAGGCCATTGATGATATGGAACGCGCCGTGGACCTGCTAATAAAAAGAAGGTTGCCTGTTATCGGCATGGTCGGCAATATGACACACGTATCCTGTCCGGCATGTAGCCATGAGTTCTACCCATTCGCTGAAAACTCTATCAACCTTATGCAGTTCTGTAAGGACAACGGAATACCGTATTTAATGGGTGTACCACTCACCCGCGATAAGTATGCTATCGATGTTCAATTTGATCTGCTGGCTAAAATAGTGGATGTATCCAATCCAATTAAACTTAGTGATGTCCCCTTGCCAAAAAGACTGGGGCAAATGGTACTCAGGAAAGCCGTTGAATCAATGGTGAATAATACTGCGAATGAGTAACGAACCATTCTATCAAGATTCACAGTTCACGCAGTACGTGGGCGATGCCACGGAAGTGATAGATAGCCTACCGGAACATTCCGTTGACAGTATTATGACGAGTCCGCCTTATTTCGGGCTGAGAGTTTACGATGCACCGGTAAGGATATTCGACAACCATAATAATTGCGAACACGAGTGGGGAGAGAATATAATTACGGGCGATAATAGATTTAGGGGGGAACATTCTATTGACGGAAGGAACAAAAATCCCGAGGTTACCCTTCATGGGAAGTTTCGTTCTAAATTCTGTTCTAAATGTGGTGCTTGGCAAGGGGTGCTTGGCTCCGAAAGCCGTCCAGGTGATTATATCCATCACCTAGTACAGATATTCGATTCATGTAAGCGTATACTAAAGCCTTCGGGAAGCCTTTGGGTAAACATTGCAGATACACGGTGGAATGCGAAGGGAAGTTGCTTTAACCCGGGTGGTGGTAATACATCCCTGCAAAACAACAAAAAGGAGGCCGGGGTCTTTCCTGTTCAGCGCGGAAATAAGTCCGATAATCCCAATATACCAGTAAAATCCATGGTGGGGATACCGGAGAGATTCGCCATAGCGATGATAGACCGTGGTTGGATTTTACGTAATAAAATCATATGGCACAAGAATAACTGCCTACCATCAAGTGCCCGGGACCGGTTCACCGATGATTACGAGTTGTTGTTTTTCTTTACCCTTAACGGCAAACCTCTTTATTGGATTAATGAAAAGACGATGCAGTGCGTAAATAAAAAGCCAGCCGGTATACACGGACAAGAAAATATCGACTGGAAATATATACCGTGCCCGAAATGCACTTCGTTTGAATCCCAGGTTAAAACGGCTGATTGTAAGCGTTGTAATAGTACTGGTGTGGTAAGGGATAGTTTATGGGATAGCTATGATTATTACTTCGAGCAACAATTCGAGCCAATGAAGTATCCTGAACGCCTCTTTAATCCAGATACCAGTGAACATAAAACTACTACATTAAAAGATGAGGGCAACCGAGTCACTGGCGGTTTGCATGATGGGCGAACACAATACGGAAATCCGGCGCTGGGAAGAAATATGCGTACAGTTTGGACCATTAACACACGTGGTCTTGGCAAGGAATATAAACACTACGCAGCCTTTCCAGCAGAATTATGCACCACGCCAATTTTATCCACGATACCCGAGTTCATTTGCTCAAAGTGCGGGCTGCCCAAGACGAAGGTATACCAAAAGACCGGTGAGTTGATCGGGGAAGATGGATATGGCTCTCGCACTGCGGAAGTACAAGGAGTGTCGGTAACAAGTTCATTATTAACAAAAAAGGTCATGGAGAAGGAGTTTTCCGGCTTATCCACTTGCTCATGCTCAGCATCGTTTGTACCCGGTGTAATCCTTGATCCGTTTGGTGGTACCGGGACAACTGCGCTGGAAGCCCGTAGATTGGGCAGAAGGGCTATATGTATAGACATTTCTGAGTCGTATGCTAAAATGGCGGTTAAGAGGGTTACTGGAATTCCTAACCCATTTGATTAATCAACTATATACAAAGGAAGGTAAGATGTCTCCTGATAATGACAATAAAGACAATTGGGCTGTAGTCGGCAAGGGCAGCACTGTTTATAAACTGCTTAACAAGTGCTTTGATAGGCAGAAGGTGGTGGTAGACAGGTTGCCGGAAAAAGAACGCAAGAAGCTATATGGTTTCGCCTGCCAGTTCATTGTAAAAGGCAAGGAATCCGAAGGCGGAATATTTAACTTGTGGTTCTGTTCGGAGGGGATACAACCAAAGCCGCCGGACGCGCCACTGCGTAACTACGTTATCTTGTCCTATGATACCTTTCTAAATCTATTTACGCCTGATTATGATAGTCTCAAGGCCATTACTCCTAATGGTGAAAGGCTGGCCGGCTTTGATGCGCTGTCATATTATATTGAGAACGGCATGTTTAAAGACATACTGCCTACTCTCAAGCCGGTACAAAGCTTCAATAATGCCATGGCCAATGGATCCATTGAGTTCGGGGGCGTTATGCCGGATATAGACAGTGCCAAATGGGGTGAAATGGTCAACGAGGTACTTTACGAGATAGCCTTCCCCATGGTTGTCGAGGGATTAATGGAAACAACGAAGTCAAAAAAGAAAAGGTAATAATGGGCGACGGCGGGTGGAAGATTGTATCTAGTAAGGATTTTACGCCTGAATTTCTTGAGCGTAATCCTGAACTGGCTGGTGTAGTTGGTAAGATTACCCACCGGAAGTATCGTAATGAGCCGGCTATTTCATTTGACCGTGTATTTGAATCTACCCTGGAAGCTGAACGGGCGGGAGAGTTGATGATACTCCTGAAAGAAGGTAAGATATTTAACCTGTACTTTCAAGTGCCGTTTGTACTGCAAGGCGGGGTGAAATACGTGGCTGATTTCGTGTATCTCGATGATAAACTTGATTGTGTGGTTGAGGATACCAAGGGAGTATGGACCCGGTCATCTAAAGATAAGGTAAAGCAATTCGAGGCTGCGTATAGGAAAAAGGTAAATGTAATCAAGAGAGAAAAATTTAATGCAATTAACACTTGATAATAAAACAATAGACCAACTTGCAATTGAATTAATACAATCTGTGGTTGGCAACAAAACAGCTTATGTGACCTTATCCGGTGGGAAGGATAGCATCGTCGAGGTTGATTTAGTTAGACGTTCTGGAGTACCCCATGAGTTGCATTATCACCGAACTGGCCTGGACGCTCCCGAAACAATAAGATTCATCAAGTTGGTTTACCCGGATTGTATTTGGGACATTCCTGACCGAACATTCTGGGAAGGTATGCTTTCCAACGGATTACCTCGGCGGTTGCAACGATGGTGTTGCGGGGAATTGAAAGAATGTTTTGGCCGAGGCCAAAACAATATTATCATTGACGGCATTAGAGCGGGAGAATCTAATAGCCGTGAGGCTCGTAATTGCTTCGAGGCGTGTGATGAGGATGAGGGAACTACTTTTCTTCATCCTATTTTCAGGTGGTCTGTAGATGATGTTTGGCAGTACATTGACGAACGCAAACTGCCACATAACCCTCTTTACTATTCAGGGGGAAAACGGGTTAAGAAACGTAGAATTGGCTGTATCTTATGCCCGATGGTGTCTAAGTTTGAAGCGGAAAGACAAATGGGAATGTTCCCTGGCTTCGTCAAATTGTATTTAGACTATTCTGAGCGATATGTACAAATTCGCCGAGACCGAGGTACTCCGCTTACTCAACAAACGGGGCGTGAATATTTTGATTGGTGGATTAATGACCATGACAGCTAAATTTATAATCAAGAGAGATAGGAGGTAAAAATAACATGGTAATGCACAGGATCGAAAAACTCGCGGGACTGCCTAGTTTTGACGAGGTAAGGCAGACTACGCAAGCAGTGAACAGCCTAATGACTGCGCTCAATGACAAGAGGCTTAACTCGCTACGCCAGCTCACCGATAACCTGCTTAAACTACAGGAACAGGGCGGACCACAAGGTATGCAGAGCTTCATACAGATTCTCAATGTCCTGGCAAATGTGCCGGAGACCAAATTCGACAAGATAGACAGTACACTGAGAGACGTGATGGGGATTATTAATTCCCTGCAACGCCTGGTCAAGTCCCTGCCGGAAGGCATGCTGAGTGGGCTATCTCTTAGTAATCTGATGGACGAAATTAAAAAGCAATAGGAGGATTTACATGTCAGAAAAACCTGCCAACCAGAATAAAAACCAGATTCAGGATATCTCCGATGTGAAAGAGTGCCCGATATGCCACAGTACGGATACCGTGTATAGAAAAGCTAATGAGTTTGCTATCAAGGCCGGCAAGGCGCCTTTATACATCGAGGCGGCCCTGATACCACTGGACCAGCCCGGCATGGCGGTGTTAGTCAATCACACCTTGATAAAATACTTCGATGACTGTGCCCAGTGCGGTATACGCTATTGCGTTCATTCCCAGGTAATTACCACTGCAATCGGCGGAAGCGCACAGCAGGCTATGGCGCAGATGCTCGGTAAATCCAATGGGCCCATGGGTCCGCAGCAGTTGAAGGGGTAGAGTGCCCAATAAACCTGATTACCACGTCGTAGCGGCTATATCCGCTGAGATAATTGGCCAGCCCATGCGTGAGGATGCGCAACGGGCGCTGGCTGCATCAATATGCCGCGGACAGTGCGGTCAGGAACCATGCAGCCCTCTTTGTAATGTGATGGTGCATGATATAAACGAGGTATTGAGGGTAAAATGGGCACAGTACGCAATGTTGAATTAAGGTGTTCGCCGCCGAAGTCCAGAAGCGACTTGAAATAAGCAGGAAGTAATTAAGGAAAGGAGAAGATAGTGAACAGCATGAAATGGATTGGATTAGGAATTGGAATTATACTACTTATCATCACGCTTGTTGGTGGAACTGTAATAACTCCAGCAGGACACGTTAATGTAGTATTGAGGTTCGGTAGGGCAATAGGGGTAAAAACCGATGGGCTGTCCTTCAGAATGCCTCTCATCGACAATCTACAGTTAATGAGTATTCAGACGCAATTATTCGAGGTAGAAAATGCAGAGGCGGCATCAAGGGATATGCAGGACGTTGCTGCCTCTATAGCTATCAACTATAAGATAGAGCCTCAATACGCAAGCGATATTTACCGAACCTTGGGAACAGACTACATCAAAAAGATTGCATACCCAGTAGTTCAAGAGGTAGTAAAATCTGTAACCGCCAACTACGATGCGCAAGATTTAATACTCAGACGTGAGGACGTAAAAAATGTAATATCGACAGAATTGGGTAGGCGACTGGGAGAACGGCACATAATAACGGAAACAATCAATATAACCAATTTTAACTTTAGCGAAGAATTTACTAAATCTATTGAGGCAAAAATGGTAGCGGCACAGAAAGTTATAGAAGCAGAAAATACACTGCGCCGTATAGAAGTCGAGGCACGACAGGCAGAGCAAAAAGCTAAAGGTGAAGCAGCCGCCGCAATAGCCAGAGCCGAAGGACAATCAGAGGCTAATAGAATATTGGCTGATAGCCTTACTCCTGAATTGCTACAATATACTTTCATCGATAAGGTTGCCGATCAAGATGTTGACAAGATACTAGTAATACCTTACGGTTCGCCCATTACATTACCGGCAAACTAAAGGAAAGGAGGCAGCAGAAACAGTCCTGAGTAGAGTGGAAATAATGCTTAGTCCAAGGCAGAGGGATTTTACCCTCCGCCTGATTCGGGGAAGCAAGATGTAGCCTTACCAAGTGTCACACCGACAAAAGAAACGGTCACAGCTTGGAACGCAGAGGAATGAAGGGTTAGCCCACCCAATGGAGTTTCCCTGAGTCAGATAGAGGGCAAAAGAATGAGAGAGAAAGATGAACCATAAGATTGCCAGAGCAGAAGCACTACGCCTATCTAAAGAAACAATGGTTAAGGCAGAGCAGGAACGCAAACAACCCGCAATCTCTCACTGGCAAGACAAGCCTGATAAAGTTGGATACTGGTGGCTATTCAATGAACGTAAAAATGTTGTATTAGTTATTCATAATATTAATAATCATGGTTTCGAAGTTTTGAATAACATGGGTCTTTTTCCTGTAGAAAATTATGGTGCCAAGTGGCTTTACATCGAGCAACCAGAAGCTCCAGAAGTAGGAGGGAAATAATGCCTAAAGTATGGAACAAAAGAGATAAAAATACTCCTGTTGATGTTGTCTATGTAGGCAGACCTAGTAAATGGGGAAATCCTTTTAAGATAGGCAAAGACGGAAACAGAACTGAGGTTATTAACAAATACAGAATGAGAGTTATTAATATTCTCCAATTTACAGATAGTCATTGGCTTGATGAACTTAAAAATAAAGATTTAGTTTGTTGGTGCGTTCCTGCACCTTGCCATGCTGATGTACTGTTAGAACTTGCTAACAGATAACCTTGCCATGTGGAAGTGGCAAGCCTGTACCAGCCACCCGAAAGAGCTAGGCTAACCAGTTGGTGTCACCGAGGATTGAGTAGGGTAGTCCAAGCTGAGTAGTATGACTTGCGACGGCTACTGGCTGGTACAGGAATCAAGACTCAAGGTGCTGGTGTCATAAAGGTAGACCTGAGATAGACGCAAGCGTGGTTTGAAAAGTGAACCAGCCAGCACCTGGGTGAATAAACAAGGAGACAAAATGGATACTACAGAATTATATATAACAATGTGTGAAAAGTCCCCAGAGATTCAGGGACTTCGCCCAAGGGATGACAACGAATTTATACCTGACTGTTATTTTGGATTGTTTATCTTTGAACGAACCAAGAAACGAGAGAACTTTCATCTATTTTGTGTTTCAGATGATAGAGTAGTACAGGAACAGTCTATTTGGCTCCCCAGGCAAGACGAGCTTCAGAAGATGATGAAATATTTAAAGTTAAATCTTCATCTTGAGTATGCTGTTGATTCTGTATGGCTGCTTTATAATGAAACTAGGCAGAATTTTAGGAATGAATACTATGAAAGTTTTCGATCAATGGAGCAACTCTGGCTTGCCTTTGTTATGAGAAAAAAGTATCACCAAGTATGGGATAATGATAAAAAAGACTGGTTTGAAGAAAAATGAAACTTATAGACAAAGTAGCAAATTTAGTATGCTGTGATTGCCCTGAAGGGAAAAAGCTCATCAAAAACTGGAGATGTATTCTTGGTTTTAATCCAGTTTTATCAGAGAAGCATTGTACTCAGTGTGAAGCTGAAATGAAGAAATATCGCGAGAAAATAAAATGTAGATATTTTAATAGGATATTATCTCAGAAAGAAATTAAAGAGATGTATAATGTTGAAAAATACATAATGAGAGAAGAAGATTGCCTGATAATGAAAAGGGGATCGCCGTCAATCATTATCCGGGGCGGTAATATGGAGGTTAAATGAGCGAGTTAATGAGAGAAATACCGTACCTGTTATTAGTGGCCGGTGGCAGCCTGATTGGACTCTGGTGGGCAAACTACTTCTTCGACCACGGTATCAGCCATTGGAGAAGTCGTAAGGTTGCCCATGCTTTTGGCGGCGGGGCTAGTCTGTTAGCGGCTTTACTATTTGAGTCGTGGGTATTACCAGTGGCGCTTGCCACTATGTTCGCACTGATATTGGGCATAGCAAACAGGCTTGCTCCAAAAACCTTCCGTGGTACCGGTGGCTCTGGGCGTAATACCCGGGCGATGTCTGAATTTTGGTTTGGTTTCTCTACTGCCTTAATCTGGGGTATCGGCTGGGGAGTATTTAATCGCCCCATTGAATCTACCGCCTGCATCCTTATGAT
>Ga0265297_10008719_pt1 | contig 13406 bp, 14 predicted proteins | sample Munlanlwell13791_FD_192502 | JGI IMG/M metagenome (GOLD analysis project Ga0265297, IMG submission 192502) | Leachate microbial communities from a municipal landfill in Southern Ontario, Canada - Leachate well 137-91 | ecosystem: Engineered > Solid waste > Landfill > Unclassified | place... | reverse complement strand
GTCGTGAGCGGGGTGAATCGCTACATGCTCGTCACGGCGTTCAACCACCGCCGGAGCGACTCGAAGGAGGACCTCGTCGAGAAGGTCCTCGACGCGGGACGGCGCGCGATCGTCGACATCAAGGCGAAGTTCCTCGGGAGGGGCTGATGCCCCTGTCCCTGGTCCGCATAGACGACAGGCTGATCCACGGGCAGGTCGTGGAGGGCTGGCTTCCCGCGCTCTCGGCGCGCCGCGTGCTCATCGTTTCGGACCAGGCCGCGTCCGACCCCACGCAGGCGGCCTTGATGCAGATGGCCCTTCCGGAGTCGGTGAGTCTGGAAATCTGCACCGTGCGGTCGGCGCCCGAGGCGGTCCGGCGGGCGGCCGAGGGCCCGGAGCCGGTCCTGGTCCTGGCGCCGGGCCCGGCCGAGGTACTGTCCCTGCTCGAGGGAGGGGTCGCCCTCGAGTCCGTCAATGTGGGCGGACTGCACTACGCGGCCGGGCGCGTGGCGCTGGGGAAGGCCCTTTTCCTGGGGGAGGCGGACCTCGAGCACCTGCGGGCCATCGCCAAGCGCGGGGTGCGGCTCGAGGGGCGCGCGGTGCCTACGGACCCGTCCGAGGATATCCTGGAGATCATACAGGATCAGGATAAAGGATGATGACGGCGTGGTACCTTTTCTCCCTTCCCGCCCTGAGCGCCGGGATCGCGCTTGTCGAGACCGATTCCGTGCTCGTGGGACAGTGGATGCTCTCGAGGCCGCTTTTCGTCGGGCCGCTGACGGGCCTTCTGTGCGGGGACATCCAGGCCGGTGTGGTCCTTGGGGTCCTTACCGAGCTGTTCAGCGTGGAGGGGCTGCCCGTGGGGGCCTCCATCCCGCTCAACGCCGCGGTGGCGGCTGGCTGCGCCGTGCTGCTTTCGGCGGGGGCTTGGGCGGTCCCTATGGCGGCGGCCTTCCCGGCCGGGCTGGCGCTGGGCGCAGGCCACCAGCGGCTGGAGACGCGGGTCCGCCATTGGCGCAGCGGCTTGACGCTGCGGGCCGCGCAGGCCTTGGGGGACGGCGGGCCTCCGGGCTGGAGAAGGTTGCTGCTGCGCAGCTTGGGCATCCACGCGGCGGTTACGGCTGCGTTCGTCTACGCAACGGTTTCGGTCCTGGGTCCGGCCCTGTCGTGGTCCTGGGATGCGGTCCCGGCCGCCGCCCGGGACGCCGTATCGTTCGCTTTCGAGATCGGGCCGTGGATCGGGCTGGCCGCGCTGGTGCGCGCCTTCGCCTGGAAGGTCTAAGGCGTGGAGAGGCTCTTGGATAGACCGAGGTCGGGACGGACGCTGGATCGGAGGCTGCGGCGGGCGGTGTGCGCCCGGTCGTTCTTCATCCAGTCCTGGTGGAACTTCGAGGGGATGCAGAACCTCGGCTTCCTGTTCGGGCTCGATCCATGGCTCCACCGCATCTATCCCGACCCCGAAGAGTACCGCCGGGCCGCCCTGAGGCATCTGGAGTTCTTCAACACGCAGCCGTACATGGTCTCCTTCGCCCTGGGTCTGGTCGGGGCGATGGAGGAGCAGCGCGCCGCCGCGCCCGAGGCGGCCCGGCCCGCCATCGAGGAAAGGATCCGGCAGCTCAAGAGGGTCGCGGGCTCGAGTCTCGCGGCCATAGGGGACTCCTTCTTCTGGGGCGCGCTCAAACCCGCGTGCGCCGCGATGACGATATTGACCTGGCTCGTCCTGTGGACGGCCGGGGTCTCCCACCCGCTCGCGTGGGGGGCGCTGGCGTACCTGGTCGCCTACAACGTGCCGGCGGTCTGGATCCGCTGGAAGGGCCTTCGGATGGGCTATTACTTCGGCGAGCAGCTGCCCGCGGAGCTCAAGAAGCTGCGCTGGCAGAGCAAGACGCGCTGGACGCGCCGCGTCGGCCTGTGCGCCGCGTCGGCCCTAGCCCTCGCCTGCCTGATCGTGCCTCCGTTCGGCGGCACTCCGGGACTCAAAGGCGCCGCGGCCCTGGCAGCGGCCCTTGGGCTGAGGTCCCTGGGCGTCTCCACGATGAGGCTCTACGCGGGAGCGGCGGCCCTGGGGCTGCTCCTTGCGCTGGTGAGGCCATGAGGGAACGGACCTTCCAGGTAGAGAACCGCCTCGGGCTGCACGCCCGGCCGGCCGCCCTGTTCGTGCACGCGGCCTCGCGGCACTCCTGCGAGGTGAAGGTGTGCAAGAGGGCCGACCGCGAGGAGATCGTGGTCAACGGCAAGAGCGTCATGGGTCTTATGATGCTCGCGGCCGCCTTCGGCGAAAGGGTCAAGGTCATCGTGGACGGGCCGGACGAGGATAAGGCCCTCAAGGAGTTCGAGGACCTTTTCGCTAGGAAGTTCGATGAGGACTAACGGATGATAGTCATCAAGGGTGTCGCGGCGAGCCCCGGCATCGCGATCGGGAAGGCCCACGTGCTCGAGGCCGAGGAGATCGTGATCAACCGGGTGGATATCCCGAAGCAGATGGTCCGGCAGGAGGTCCGGCGCTTCAAGGGAGCGCTGGAGGCCACCTACCGGGACCTCGACAACGCCGAGAGCAAGGTCCTCAAGATGCTCGGAAAAGAGCACGCCCGGCTCATCGACACCCACCGCCTCATCCTGCGCGACCCCCTCATCACCAAGGACGTCCCGCGGCGGATCCAGGGCGAGCGGGTCAACGCCGAGTTCGCCCTCTCGGAGGCGCTCGAGGTCGTCAATCAGATGTTCGAGCAGATGAAGGACGAGTTCTTTCGCGAGCGGCGTCACGACCTCTTCGACGTGGGCAAACGTCTGCTGTCGCACCTGATGAAGCAGGAGAAGAAGGCCGTCACCGAGATCAAGCAGGCGGCGATCCTCGTGGCGCGCAACCTGCTGCCCTCCGACACACTCAACCTGAAGGAGAACAATGTCCTCGGCTTCGTGACCGATCTCGGCGGCAAGACGAGTCACACGGCGATCCTCGCGCAGAGTATGGAGATCCCGGCGGTGGTCGGGCTCTCGGACGCGAGCCAGCGCATCAAGACCGGGGACCAGGTCATCGTGGACGGCGAGCAGGGGCTCGTGATCATCCACCCCAGCCCCGAGGCCGTCGTAAAGTATGAGAAGGTACGGCAGAAGTCCATCCGGGAGGATGAGGCCCTCGACTCCCTGCGCGGGGTACCCACGACGACCGAGGACGGCCACGAGTTCAAGATGATGGTCAACCTCGACACCCCCGATGAACTCAAGGCCGTCCTGCACCTCAAGTGCGACGGGGTGGGCCTTTTCCGGACGGAGTACCTCTACCTCAACCGCACGAAGGCGCCGAGCGAGGAGGAGCAGACCAAAGTCTACGCGCAGGTGGCCAAGGCCCTGGACCCGCTGCCTGTGACCATCCGGACGGCCGACATCGGAGGGGACCGGCTGAGCCAGCTGGGACTGGAGGCCCCCAAGGGGGAGCAGAACCCCTTCATGGGCCTGCGCGGCATCCGCCTCTTCCTGCGGCACTCCGAGCTGCTGAAGACCCAGTTCCGTTCCATCCTGCGCGCCTCGGTCAACGGCAAGGTCCAGGTGATGCTGCCGATGGTGTCGTCGTTGCGCGAACTCCAGAGCGCCCGAAGGATATTCTTCCAGTGCCAGCAGGAGCTCCTCGCGGAGGGGGTCAAGCTGCCCAAGAAGGTCCCGCTGGGGATCATGGTCGAGATCCCGGCCGCGGCGTTCATACTCGACAGCCTGCTCGACGAGGCCGACTTCATCTCCGTGGGCACCAACGACCTCATCCAGTACGTCCTAGCCGTGGACCGCATCAACGAAGAGGTGGCGCACCTATACGATCCGTTCCACCCCGCGGTGCTGCGCATCCTGCGGCAGATAGTGGACACCGCGCACAAGCGGGAGCGTAAGGTCACACTCTGCGGCGAAATGACCTCGGACCCGAAGGCCGTCCCGCTGCTCGTGGGGCTCGGCGTGGACAACCTGTCGGTCACCACGCGCATGTTCCTGCGCGTCAAGCAGGTGGTGCGGTCGTTGCGCATGTCCGACATGCGGGCGCGAGTGAACGAGGGGCTCACCCTCTCCGACTCCGACCAGATCCGGAAACTCGTCGGCGACCCCGGATGTCCGAGACGGCCCGAATCCGGAATTTCTCCATCATCGCCCACATCGACCATGGGAAGAGCACCCTGGCCGACCGGCTGCTCGAGTACACCGGCTCGATCCAGGCCCGCAAGATGACCGACCAGGTCATGGACTCCATGGAGCTCGAGCGCGAGCGGGGCATCACCATCAAGGCCAAGGCCGCCCGCATGCGCTACACGAGCCTCGCGGGTGAGGAGTACATCCTCAACCTCATCGATACACCGGGACATGTGGACTTCACCTACGAGGTGTCCCGGGCCCTGCGGGCCTGCGAGGGGGCCGTGCTCGTGGTGGACGCGACCCAGGGAGTGGAGGCCCAGACCCTGGCCAACACGGACCTGGCCAAGAAGCTCGACCTGAAGATCATCCCGGTCGTCAACAAGGTGGACCTGCCGGCCGCGGACCCAGACAAGGTCGAGGAGCAGATCTTCGACGCCCTCAACATCTTCGAGACCCCCGTGCGCGCCTCGGCCAAGGAGGGGAAGGGCACGGTCGAGGTGCTCGAGGCCATCGTCAAGCACATCCCGCCGCCCGCGGGCTCGCCCGACAAGCCGCTGGCCGCGCTGATCTTCGACTCGACCTACGACCCCTACCGGGGGGTCATCCTCTATGTCCGCGTGGTGGACGGCCGCCTCCGCGGCGGGATGCGCGTGCGGCTTTTCTCGACCAACGCGAGCCTTGTCGTCGAAGAGGTCGGCTACCTGATGCCGGCCCAGACGGCGTGCGAGGGGCTGTCCGCCGGCGAGGTAGGCTATCTGGTCTGCGGCATCAAGGACATCCACCAGGTCCGCGTGGGCGACACGATGATGGAGGAGGCCCGGCAGCTGGCCCAACCCCTTCCGGGCTACCAGGACACCAAGCCCGTGGTCTTCGCGGGGGTGTTCCCCATCAATCCGGGGGACTACCCGGCGCTCAAGGCCGCCCTGGAGAAACTCAACCTCGAGGACTCCTCGTTCCATTACCAGGTGGACACGTCCCAGGCCCTGGGCTTCGGCTACCGGCTCGGCTTCCTGGGCCTTCTGCACATGGATATCGTCAAGGAGCGGCTCCAGCGCGAGTTCGATCTGGATCTCATCATGACGAGCCCCAACGTCGTCTTCGAGGTCCGCCTCTCGAGCTCGAAGGATTGGAAGGTCATCGATAACCCGGCCAAGTTCCCGGACCCCGGCGAGATCGAGGCCGTGCGCGAGCCCTACGTCCGCGTCACCATCGTGACCCCGGTCGGCTTCCAAGAGGCGGTCATCAACCTGCTCAAGGACCGGCGGGGGATCCACGATGCCATCGAGTACGTCTCGGCCGACCGCATGGTCATCCACTACAATATGCCCCTGTCCGAGATCGTCATGGATTTCTACGACAAGCTCAAGTCGGTTTCCAAGGGCTACGCCTCCTTCGACTACAACCCGAGCGGCTACATGGAGTCGGACCTCGTCAAGCTCGACATCCTGATCCACAGCGAGTCGGTCGATGCCCTGAGCCAGATCGTGCACCGCGACAAGTCCCGCGTGATCGGCAAGGCCCTGTGTGAGAAGCTCAAGGAGCTCATCCCGCGCGCGATGTTCGAGATCGCCATCCAAGCCGCCATCGGCGGCAAGATCATCGCCCGGGAGACGGTGCCGGCCATGCGCAAGGACGTGACCGCCAAGTGCTACGGTGGCGACATCACCCGCAAGCGCAAGCTGCTGTCCAAGCAGAAGGAAGGCAAGAAGCGGGCCAAGAAGATCGGGTCCGTGGAAGTCCCGCAGGAAGCGTTCCTGGCCGTCCTCAAGATCGATCGGTGAGGCGCGCCCGCTCAGAATCTGCGGAGGTCTTTATCCGCGAAGGTCCACTCCGGGGTCTTGAGCGTCTTTCCGAAGTCCGCCGGGTACCAGGGGCTGAGCCGCTTGTCCGAGGGGTTCTTCAGGACGTGGATGTCCTGGGCCGGCATGTAGCTCTGTGCCAACAGGAAGACCTTCCTGCCCGTCTCGGCCTCCACGGCCGCGTCCAGCACGATCACCGCATGCCCGGGGGAGCCTCCCTGGATGAAGACGTCGCCGGGCTCGAGTTCCCCGGGCCCCGGCACGGGTTGGAGCTGTCTTGAGAGCGACAGCGTCCCCGCATAGTTGAAGACGGCCTCCAGATACCTCCGGAAGCCGGCATAGGAGTCGTCCCGCGCGCCCGAGCGCATCCAGGTCACCTTGTTCCCGGAGACCACGGGACGTTCGCCTTCGAGCCAGCGGACGTACGGGACGCGGTCTCCGCTGGTGAAGTCGAAGGAGATGTCGCGCAGCTGTTTCCGCGAGAACAGGTACTCCGCCCGCAGGCGTATGACCGCGTCGGCGCACTGCTGGAGGTCTTTGTCTCCCGCGTCGATGTCGAGGACCGCGTGATGGACCCCTTGGCGCCGCTTGAGACGGCCGTCATGCAGCCGGACGGGCGGCCTCCCGGGTTTCAGCGGCAGGCCGCGCAGCCACGCGGCGAAAGAGCCCGGGGCCGCGGCTGGACGCTCGAAGCCGGACGGGGGAGGGATACGCATCTCGACCGTTCCCGCGGCCCGGCGTTCCCCAAGCCAGGGGTGATCCTCCGCGAGAGAGAGCCCTCCTGGAACGACCGCCAGGACGACGATCAGGAAGCCCCGCATGAACCTAGACCACGGCCCGCAGCTCCTCGAATATGTCCTGGGCCTCCGTCAGGAAATCCTTGAGCTTGTCCGATAGGGAGATTTCCTTGTAGCGGCAGACCAGGACCCAGTTCCCGCCGCCTTCGATCAGCCAGCCGCCCGTGCCCCGCAGGAAGGAGGGACCCAGCCGCAGGAACAGGTCCGCGGCGGGCGCCTTGTCGGCGGCCATGAGGGCGTGCGCGCGCAGGCATGGAAGGTCGATGTCCACGCGGTGGGGAGACGTCGGCTTCCAGGGGACCAGGGTGAACAGGGGAAAGGTCTTGTCCGAACGGAACAGGGCCGCGGTCTGGAAGCTCTCCTGGTAGTCGGACCTCCCCGCGTGTCTCCGGACCTCCAGGTCGAAAAGCTGGACGTCGCTCTCCAAGAGACGGCCGCGGATGAGGTGGGTGAACCGGAAGGTCCTGCCGGGAGCGTCGGCCCAGAGGAGCGGCCGCAGGTCGGTTTTGGGGGGCCCGTCCTGCGATTCGGAGACGTACTCCAGGCCCAACTTCTTGGCCGCGGCCCGCCGGTTGGCGCCGCTGGGCCGCCCCAGGACGTTGAGAAGGACCGGGATTCCGAGGCAGAGCACGATGCCGCCCAACAGCAGCCCATCGAGAGGAAGGGCCATCAGCCCTTCTTATCCAGCAGGCGGTCGCGTAGTTGGACGAGCTGGGCCAGGTGATTCTTCTCCTCCGCGACGACCCCGTCCAAGACCGGGCGGGCGTCCGGGGGAAGCGGGTCCCTCATGAGGAGGTAGGTGAGTATGGACTCCTTCTCGATGAGGATCGCGAAATCCAGGGCCTCGACGTCCGAGTCGATGCCCGCCAGCATCTTGCGGGCCAGCCGGCTGTCGGTGAAGACGGTGTTCGAGGCGACGACGTTCAGATAGGGGTCCGAGAAGGCCGGAGGCCCCTTGAGCCCGGCGAGCAGGCGCTCGAAGCGCCGGCCGTGCAGGACTTCCTCGGCCTTCAGGAAGGCCCACGCGGACCGCAGTTCCTCGTCCCGCGCATCCTGCTCGAAATGCTCGTAGACCTGCCGACCGTTCTCCTCTATGGCGATCGCGAAGCGCAGCAGGTCGTGGGCGTTCGTCAGTTCAAGCATCACTCCTCCCTTCCGGCCGGTCCATAGGATACTCCATCCTAGCGCCTGCGGCTACTGGCGCTAAATCGCGGCGGCATTGGACCCCCCGCCGGAGGAATAGCTAGAATACCCTCAATCATGGAAGCGAGACTATTCTGGATCGGCGTGGCCATGGGCCTCTACGCGTGGCTTACCCGCCGCTGCATCAAGACGGGACGGCTGGACACGCGCACATCGACGGCGCTGTGGCACGCGCTGTTCTACGCGATGGCGGGGTTCGCCGTCGTCCTCATCGCGGTGCTCTCCATCGAGAGCCGCGTGCATATCACGAAGGCGTCCTTCGGGGTCCTGGGGCTGCGCGAGTTCATGCCGAGCATCGGCGGGGCGATCGTCGGCGCGGTCGTCGGCTTCTGGCACGCGTGGGCCAAGGGGACCCAGGCCGATTCCCGGCGGCATTTCCTCAACGAGGACGAGGAATGGGCCGAGACCGTGTTCTCGGCGGTCCTGCTGGCCTCGCTGCTGATGTACTTCGTCATCCAGGCCTTCAAGATCCCCTCGAGCTCGATGGAGCCGACGCTGCTAGTCGGCGACCACCTCTTCGTGAATAAGTTCATCTACGGCGTGCGCGTTCCGCTGACGGGCAAGAGGGTCCTGCAGTTCCACCCGGTCCAGCGGGGGGACATCATCGTCTTCCAGTTCCCGACCGACGATCCTGAGGAACTCCATTGCGGCAGCATCCAGTACAAGAAGGATTTCATCAAGCGGGTCATCGCCCTGCCGGGCGACCTCGTCGAGCTGCGGGAGGGCATCATCTTCGTCAACGGCGAGCGCGCCGAGCCCCAGTACGGCGTGATGGAGCCCGCGCCGCGCATCCCCAGGCCCAGGCTCGACCTGACCCCGGAGCAGTACGATGAGACCTGGGTCTCGCGCAGGCTCGATGACCGGCTGGGGGATACCATGCGGGACTATTTCGGCCCCATCACCGTGCCGGCGAAGAGCTACTTCGTGCTGGGGGACAACCGGGACCATTCCTGCGACGGACGCTTCTGGGGGCCCGTGCACCAGCGCTACCTCAAGGGCAAGGCCTGGGTGCGCTACTGGCCGCCCAGGCGGATGGGGAGGATCCCGTGACGCGCCGGACGCTGCTGGCCTGCGGGCTCGGGCTAGCCCTCGCCCTGCCGGCCATGGGGGCCAAGCCCAAAGAAGGGACAAAGGCCCCGGGCACGACGACAGTCCGGCTCGGACAACCGGCAGGAAAAACGGCGGAAGGAAGACCGCGGGTGCTTCTTGCCCCCTTCAGCGGGGTCATCAGCCCCGTGGCGGCCGAGTTCATCGTCGGCGCCATCGAGCAGGCGTCCGCGGACCACGACGCCGCCGTGCTCGTGGAGCTCGACACCCCGGGAGGCCTCGATCCCTCGATGCGCGAGATCGTCAAGGCGATCATGGCCTCGAAGGTCCCGGTCATCGTCTATGTGCACCCGACGGGAGGGCGGGCCGCCTCCGCCGGGGTCTTCATCACGGCGGCGGCCCACGTGGCGGCCATGACGCCGGGCACGAACATCGGGGCCGCGCACCCCGTCGCGCTGCCGGCCTTCGGCGGTTCCCCCGAGAAGCAGGACAAGGTCATGGAGGGCAAGGTCGTCAACGACGCGGCCGCCTATATCAAGTCCATCTCCGAAAAGCGGGGGCGCAACGCGGCTTGGGCAGAGGAGGCCGTCACCAAGAGCACCTCGATCCCCGCCTCTGAGGCGCTGTCCCTGGGGGTCATCGACGTGATCGCCTCGGACGCGGCCCAGTTGCTGCGGGACGTGGATGGGCGCAAGCTGGCCGACTTCGACGTCCCGCTGCGGACGGCGGACGCCGAGCTTCGGCCGTACCGCATGACCCGGCGCCAGAAGCTCCTAGCCACGATCAGCGACCCCAACGTCGCCATGATCCTCATGAGCCTGGGAGCGGGAGGCCTCTTCATCGAGCTCTACAACCCCGGGCTCATATTGCCAGGCATCGTGGGAGCCATCTGTCTGATCCTCGCCTTCTACTCCTTTCAGACCCTTTCCGCGAGCTACGCCGGGGTGTCGCTCATTCTGGTGGGGATGGTCTTCTTTCTGCTCGAGATCAAGGTCACGAGCTACGGCCTGCTGGCTCTGGGCGGAATCGCGGCCGTGCTCCTGGGAGTACTGATGCTGTTCCAACATACCATGGGGGGTCTAAGCGTGTCCTGGACCATTTTAGGAAGCAGCCTTGTCACGTTGATGGCCGTGGTGGCGGGAGCCACCTGGATCGTATGGCGATCCGGCCGGCGCCAGATAGCCACTGGTAACGAAGGGATGGCTGGAGCCGAAGGCCAGGCCCTTCAGGACCTTGCCCCGCAGGGGCGTGTCTTCGTGGGCGGCGAGATCTGGGAGGCCGAGGCGGTCGACGGGACCGTCCCCAAGGACGCGACCATCGTGGTCGTGGAATCCAAGGGGCTGCACCTGAAGGTCCGCCGGAAGTAGACAAAAAGAAACGGCCCCCGAGGGAGTTCTCCCTGCGGGGGCCGCTTTTTCCCGGCGGTACTACCGTCTCCCCCTTCCGCCCCTTCCGCTCTTTCCGCCTTTCTTGCCGCCGCCGGGGCCCTTGCGCCCGCCTCGGCCCTGCATGCGTTCGCCGCGGTTCTCCCGCCGCTCTCCCTGGTCCTGCATCCGCTCGCCTTTCTCCTGCAGGCGGTCGGCCTTGTCGTCGAGCTTATCGGCGGCCCGCTCACGACCCTTGTCTTCAAGCCGCTCCGCCTTATTTTCGAGGAGTTCTCCCTTGTCCTCGAGCCGCTCGCCGCGGTTCTCCCGCCGCTCTCCCTGGTTGTCGAGCCGCTCGCCGCGGCGCTCGCGCCGTTCTCCACGCGGTCCGCGGCGCCCCCCGGGGGGAGGGCCGGGCCGTCGTTTGCCGTCGGGGCCGAGGTGCTCGCCTCCCGGGCCGGGCTTCTTGTCCGTCGCGGCCTGGTCCTGGGCATCGCCCTGCTTCCAGTCGGCCTTGCCCTCGTCCAGGTTCGCGTTCTGCAGAGCCTGCTCGGACGGCTCGGCGGAATGCTCCTGGCCCTGCTCGGAAGGCTCGGCGTGGGCCCGCAGGGCCAAAGCCAAACCGACAACCAGCAACGACAGGAAAGCGCTGCGCCTCATGGTTCCCTCCCGGTACGCCAGATGAGTATAGGGGATACTCCGGGGCCGGTCAAGGTGCCTTCGGTCGCCTAGCCGGCCAGGGGGAGGCGGATGCGGAACGTCGCGCCTGGGTCCGTCCCCTCCACCAGCTCGATCGAGCCCTTGTGGAGGAGGAGGACCTTCTGGACGTAGGCGAGGCCGAGCCCGATGCCGCGGGGCTTGGTGGTGTTGAACGGCTCGAAGAGCCTGGGGAGGGCCTCGACGGGGACGCCGGGGCCGTCGTCCGAGACCTCGATCTCTCCGAAAGAGCCCTTGGCGGAGGTCCCCACGCTCACCTGCGCGGGCGTGTCCCTGCCGCCCGCGACGGCCTGCAGGGCGTTGCGCACGACGTGGCGGATGGCGGTCGAGGCCAGCTCGCCGTCGGCCGTGACCCGGGGCGCGTCCTTGCCCAAGGACAGCTTCAGCCCGACGCCCGGCTCGGGCTTAAGGTCGCGCACGGCCGTCTCGACCAGCGCGTTCAGCGGGTGCGCCTGGAGGGCCGGCTCGTGCATGCGGGCGAAGGCGAGGATCTCCCCGAGCGTGGCGTTGGCGTGCGCGAGCTCCTCCTCGATGATGCCCAGGTGTTTGAGGATCTTGGGGTCCGTCTCCGCGCCTTTGCCGAGCTTGACCTTGATGAAGTAGGAGGAGTTGCCGATGATGGCCAGCGGGTTGCGGATTTCGTGGCTCACGATGGGCGCCAGCAGCCTCAGCGCGGCGTCCCAGGTGGCGGGGTCGATGATTTTCGTCATGCCCCCATCATCCTAAAAAACGTAGCTTAAGCTCAACTGCTGCAGGTTGCCCAGGTCCTTGCCGGACCCGAAGCCGTAGTCCAGGCCCAGGTCCTGGTGGTGCAGCCCCATGCCGAAGGTGAAGGACTCGGCCGAGCGCTGGAACACCCAGCCGAAGCGCAGGGCGACCCGGTTCATGTAGGAGGGGGTCAAGCCCAGCTCGATGCCGCAGCGGGGCGACGGGTCCTCGTGTAGCGTGTGGGCCACGTCCGCGGCCAGGGTCATGTCGAGGGCCTTCAGGTCCACGGAGGGGTCCACGCGGACGGGGTCTACGGAGGGCAGGCGCAGGGCGAGCCCGTAGCGCAAGGTCTTGGGCGGGGGGTCGCCGACCTCCTCGAAGGCGATGTCCGGGCCGAGGTATTGGTACGCGGCGCCCAGGCTCAGGGGCGCCAGGCGTCCGGGCAGCTGCCACAGCATCCCCATGTCCTCCTGCACGGTGGTCGCGTGCGCGGTCTCGGCCAGCTCCAGGCGGGCCCAGCGGACCGCGCCGCCGAGGTGCAGCCCCTTCAGCGCCTGGACCGCCGCGGCCATGGTGAAGGCCGTGTTTTCCTCGGCCGTGACGCGCGAGCGGGTGCCGTCCGAGAGGTTGAGGTCGATCGGGCCTGCGTTATAGTAGAGGGCTCCCGCGCCCAGCGTGACCCGTCCCAGGGGATGCGCGTACCCCAAGAAGCCGTGCGATGTGCCGCCGAAGCCGCTGAGATAGGTGGTCGTGACCGTGCGACGGCCGATCGTGGACAGGGCGCCCGGGTTGTACTGGAGCGAGTCCGCGCTGTTGCGGACCGCGACGAAGGCCCCGCCCATCGCCGCCGCCCGGGCGCCGAGGGCCCGGCGCAGGAAGCTCGCCGCCGTCCTGCCGGTCTCCGCGCGCGCCCCGGAGGCGGCTCCGCAGAGGAGCAGCGCCGCGAGAAGGGGGCCCCGGGGGCTCATTTGATAACCACGATCTTTTCGATGGTCTCCAGCCCCGGGGCGCGCGCGCTCAGCAGGTAGACCCCGCTCGCGACCGTGTTGCCCACGAACGTCTTCCCGTCCCAGGCGACGACGGTGTCGCCGGCGGGCATCTCGGTGTCCAGCAGCGTGGCGACGAGTCCGCCGTCGCTGGTGTACAGGCGCAGCGTGACGCGTCCGCTCTCGTAGGTAGTGACTGTGATCCTGGCGCTCCCGCCCTTGAGGGGGCGGAACAGGTTGTCGAGGATGGACATCGTACCCGGCGGGACTTTGAGCTCCAGCGCCCACGTCATGGTCGCGATGAAGTCCCCCGGGTTGGTGACCGTGGCGTTGTACCGGCCCGTCTGCCGGTTGAAGGGGTTTAGGTTCCCAGTGAGCTGCAAGTCCGAGGACGCGGCCACCCCTGTCGCCGTCATGGTGGAGGCGCCCAGATTGAACGTCACTGCCGGGGCCGGGGCAAAGACCTCGCCCGTCATGGTGAAGGGCACGTTGGTCTCCGTCTTGAGTGCGGTGGCCGGCGTCATGGTGAGGATCACGGGGGTCGCGGCGAGGGCGTGCCCGGCCGCGGGCAGGGTCGAGCCCCCCGGAGTGAAGGCGCAGTACATCCGCCAGCGGTACGGCTCCGTCGAACGCACGACGACGGGATACGTGAGGCTGGCCGAGGCCGAGGAGGTGGAGAAGCGAACCCCCGAC
>Ga0265297_10008718_pt1 | contig 13406 bp, 10 predicted proteins | sample Munlanlwell13791_FD_192502 | JGI IMG/M metagenome (GOLD analysis project Ga0265297, IMG submission 192502) | Leachate microbial communities from a municipal landfill in Southern Ontario, Canada - Leachate well 137-91 | ecosystem: Engineered > Solid waste > Landfill > Unclassified | place... | reverse complement strand
AAAAACGAAGATCATGCTCCCAACAGCAGTTTCACAAGGTTCATTCTCAGGATCGGTGTACTTTTTCCCATAATAAATGAGGTATGCCCCGAAGGCCGAAACCAAAGTGCCAGTGACAAGCACAACTTCACCGGAAACCTGAGCGACATGAGCACCCATCGTCTTTGCTCCTACCATTCGCAACTCACTGAATTTAACCTCTTTACCATTTATGTAAAAAGATGAATCTGTAATATTCTGAATTCGCCCTTTAGTTTTAATCACATCATCGTGTTTCCAATAAGTTATCTTTTTACCTTGAGGAATATATTTTACTTTATCTTTTGTTTTGTGTTTCAGGATCAAAACAGTATCTAAAGGACAGTTGTGCAATGCATAAGAGAAATTACTTGCCATTAATAAAAAAATCAAATAGACAATCTTTTTCATTTTTATCTGTTAAAACGTCAAATTATAGAAAAATTAAGGTATAAAATTAATACAAATTTATCAAGCAAAGACTCAACTAATTACTTTTTTTAAAAAAATTGTGAATAAATTATTACTTATTTAACAAAATTTGTTTTACATTTACCATATAAAAAAACATTGATCAAACAATTCTTTTATGTAAATTTTCAAACTTAGGAGGACTAATATGGTAGATTTTACACATCTTTTTATAATTTTCGGTTTACGTATTGATAATTTTTTATTCGCTGCGGTTATCCTTATTCTCACAATATTAGTAATTGGAATTGTTTTAATGGCCAGGAATATTCGACCGATTATTGGATTCCTGTTACTGATTTTAGCATTGGCAATGGTAATTGGTATTGCATACGACATGAAATCAATAAAAAGAGAGTTGAAAGAAGTTTATGAAAAGATTCTTAAATAAATAGCTTTTAATGTTTATTCCGGCTATTTTTTTTATCATCTGTTCATAATATGAATTTTAAAGTTATTATTATTTGAACTTGGAGATCGGATAATAAAATTTTGACAAAGTAAATCTTAAAAGTCTTTGATAAAGTTGGAATATTCAGAATGAAATTAGTAACCATACGAATTACCGGTTATGTACAAGGAGTTGGTTTCAGATGGCTGGCGCGAAAAGCTGCATACCGATATGGAATTAAAGGCTTTGTAAAAAATAACGATGACGGATCTGTAACTATTGAAGCGGAAGGCACTAATGAACAAATCGAATCCTTTGTCGCTTGGTGTAAAAGTTCAAATACTGCCGGAAGAGTTGACCATCTGGAAATTCTTGAAGGCAAAATGAAATTTCATTCAACTTTTGAGATCATTTCTTAAACATCTGCCTCATTAAAATGAAAGTTTTACTTGAATATTAGACAGTATTCAATATGTAACAAAAGCACGTTAACTTATAATCTTTTGATGTTTTGTATTCACTGTAAGCATTATAATACAAAAAGAAAAATAAATAACAGTGAACTCAATATCTTTTTAAAACAATATTTTCATTTATAATACTTTTATAGTTTAATTTTGACCATTAGTAAAATTTAACTTATAGTACAGTAATATAAAAATGCATTCTAAATTCACAAAAAATCACATTCAAAAAGTCATGTCAGTTTTCCTTCTGACCTTTTATTTCCTAGTCATTCAAAAATCGCTTTATTCGCAAGTGGAGATCCATGATTATTCCTCAATTTCACATGTTTCATCTTCCCCACATTCCAAACTTATAGCACCCGATTTTTTATCATTGGATACCTTAATACCCTCTATCAACGATAGTACACTTTACCGTGAAGGCATTTTTGATGCAAAATTAAATTACAATGCGGCACCTGATTTTGCTTTTTCTTTTATCCCAAGTGCTCTTTTCCCCCCATCCGGACTTGGATTTGCACTGTTTAAAACCTTTGCAAAACCCAAAATTTATCAACTTGGAATTCCAATGACAAAAAAATACCTTATCCCAAATGATGATTATTTTGCAGGATACTATGAAAAAGCAAATGCAAAAAAAACAACGTATTCGTGGACAGGTTTTATTACCGGCACTGCATTTTTTGTTTGTCTTTTGGTCTTTTCAGGTCACATTTATGATCTTCCTTTTATAAAATAAATACTCATGTTTGATACCACCAAGCCTTTTACTTTTGACAGGGTTGTAAGACTTAGTATCACCGCTGCAGTTGTGTATGCCATGCTGAGACTTATGGGATTTTTGAGCGATGTTCTTATTCCATTTTTCCTTGCTACCTTATTAGCATATCTTATTTCACCATTAAGCGAATTTCTGTGTAAAAAGCTGAAATTTCGTTTACTTGGAGTTATTACCAGTTTATTAATCGTTTTGGCCATATTGACCGGATTGAGCTTCCTGATTTTCCCAATGATAGGAAAAGAGATTAATCATATGATTATACTTGTTTCCAACCTCCTTGAAGACAATGATTTTGCCCAACAGATGCAAGAAAGACTTCCTGAAAAAATTGATGCGATTATCAGCTCAGTATTTTCTTCTGAAAAAGTCAAAGAATATTTTTCTGGTGACAATCTTTGGTTTGCTATAAAAGAACTGAGCACGCGTATACTTCCGGGAATTTGGGGAATCATTTCCGGAACCACTGCTATTCTTAGTGGATTACTTGGTATTGTTATTATTTTACTTTACCTGTTCTTTATTCTACTGCATTATGAAAACATTACAGAAGGATGGAAAAAATTAATCCCTGAGAAATACAAAGGTTTCATCATTGAGTTTGTTTCTGACTTTGAATTTGTTATGCAAAGGTATTTTAGAAACCAAGCTATTATAGCAGCAATAATGGCATTTTTATTCGCCATGGGATTTTGGATCATTGATTTACCTATGGGTATTATCATTGGTTTATTCATTGGCGCCCTTAATATGGTCCCCTATCTGCAAGCTATTGGGATTCTTCCCTGTTTTTTTGCCATATCTCTTTATACCCTGGAAACTGGAAACAGCTTCTGGATCATGACTGGCCTTGTTGTCTTAATCTTTATTATCGCGCAGCTTATTCAAGATCTGATCCTTGTTCCATTAATTATGGGCAAGTTCACGGGCTTTAATCCTGCCATAATTATTTTATCCATAACCATATGGGGCAAACTCCTTGGCTTGCTGGGTTTTATTATTGCTCTTCCCATGACCTATTTACTTCTTACCTATTACAGAAAATATATACTTGGAATAAACAGAGATAAGAATAAAGAAGGTGAGTTTATTTCAGAAAATGCAAATATTTCCACCTAAATCGTTTTCTTTTTTAATGCATTGGAAATTTTGTTGATAAAATAATGTATTTCATCTAATTTTGCACTTTATTTATACAATATTTTATTGATGGGCAAGACCAAATACAAGTTCGATCCGGAGAGTTTATCATTTATGAGATACAAACGCTCTACCATTGAATGGCTTTTGAGGGCATTTGGGATTTTATCTGTCATTATCGTGTTTTCATTTGGATTTTATCTTCTTGCTTCGAAATATTTTCCTACTCCTCAGGAAAAGATTCTTCAACGAGAACTTGAAAATTACAAACTCAATTATGATTTATTAAACCATAAGTTGAATAACCTTGAGAAAGTTGTAATTGACCTTGAAAACAGAGATGAAAACATATACCGAAGTATTTTTGAAGCTGAACCTATTCCCGGAAGTATTCGAAACGCTGGTTACGGAGGCATGGAAAAATATTTAAGCCTCGAGGGATACTCCAATTCAAAAACAATCATTGAAACGACAAAACGCACAGATAAATTAAGCAAGAAGCTCTATGTATTATCAAAAAGCTATGATGAATTGATAAAACTGGCATCCAACAAAGAGGCCATGCTTGCTTCAATTCCTGCAATACAGCCGGTTAAAACAAACAATAAAGTGAGAATTGCATCAGGTTTTGGATGGAGAGTGCATCCCATTTACAAAGTTGTAAAATTCCATGAAGGTCTTGATTTTATAGGGAGAGTGGGTACGCCTATTTTTGCAACCGGAGATGGAACTGTTATTGAGTTAGAATATTCGCGCACTGGCTATGGTAACAAGATTGTTATTTCTCACGGTTATGGTTATAAAACATTATATGCGCATCTTTCAAAGACAATTGTCAGACGAGGTCAAAAAGTAAAAAGAGGGGAACAAATTGGTTTTATCGGAAATACAGGCCTTAGTACCGCTCCACATTTGCATTATGAAGTGATATTGAATAAAAACAAAGTAAATCCTGTTTTTTTCTTTCATAACGATCTAAGCCCCGATGAGTATGAAAAAGTACTTAAACTTGCAGAACAAGCCAATCAAGCATTAGACTAGTATTCCATGAACGAAAACACAAAACTGTATTATGCCATAAGCGAGGTTGCTGAAATTCTTCAGGTAAATACCTCTCTGATCAGGTTTTGGGAAAAAGAATTTACATCATTTATTAAACCCAAAAAGAACAGGAATGGTAAAAGAATGTTTACTTCTTCAGATATTGAGATTTTAAAGCAAATTTATTTTCTAACCAAAGACAAAGGATATACGTTGAATGGTGCCAGAACACATTTGCTTAATGAGAAAAAAAATCTTGATTCAAAAATTTATCTTTCCGATACATTAAAAAAAATAAAAGCTTTTCTCTTAAATTTCAGGAAAGAACTTGATGAAGACTAAACCTATGACTATTGAATCAATTCGCCTTACTATCTCAAAAATTCTCATTTATTTCAAGACCAGAAAAACACAAATCAGCACATCGGCTATTAATTTTTCCCGTGCAAAAAATATTGGGATCATATATAGCAGGGGGAATAAACTTTCGGAGGTTGCCATGAATAAAATCATTACGGACCTGATTGCTGAAAATAAAAAAGTAATATCCCTCGAATATATCCAAAAAGACAATGATTCGGATTACAAACTGAAAGAAAAAAATCATTTCTCGATGCGTAATGAGGATATCAATTTCTTCTACTTACCCAAAAAAGTTATTACTACAAATTTCCTTTCAGATCCTTATGATATTATCATTAACCTGAGCACAATAGATTTGCCTTTTTTACATCATATTGTTGCACTTAGCCAATCAAGGATGAAGGTTGGTTTTGTTACCAAACAATATGCTCATCTATATGATTTCATGATGGATCCTGCAGGAACACGGGACTTAATGGAAACATCCTCGAGGCTTATCAATTTTATTAAACAAATCAATAAAAACTAATATGTTTAGCGGACTAGGAGTAGCTGTAATCACTCCCTTCAAGCATACTTTTGAGGTTGATTACAGGGCATTGGAAAAAATACTACATCATTTAATTGATCATGGAGCCGATTATCTGGTTATGCTTGGGACCACTGGAGAAAGCGTCACATTATCTGAAGAGGAAAAACAAAAAATTCTGCAACTTGCCATCAAGGTAAATAACAAAAGATTACCCATTGTTGCCGGGATTGGAGGGAACAACACCCTTCAAATAGCCGAATATATTAAAAACTTTGATTTCAATGGGATTGACGGAGTATTATCAGTTTCACCCTATTACAACAAACCTAATCAAAATGGAATTTACCGGCACTATGAAATACTGTCACATGTATGTCCCCGACCTATCATCATTTATAACGTACCCGGAAGAACATCATCCAATATTACTTCGGAAACAACACTGAAACTTGCAACAAATTTTACAAATATTATCGGCATTAAGGAAGCATCCGGTAATTTTGAGCAGATCATGCAGATCATCAAAAACAAACCGGAAGGCTTTCTCGTCATTTCGGGTGATGACTTACTCACTCTGCCGCAACTCGCTATTGGGATTGATGGTGTTATATCGGTCATTGCCAATGCGTTTCCTGCTGAGTTCTCACAAATGATTCATTCCTTTGCAAAGGATTATAAAAAATCAATGAAATTACATTACCAGCTTGAGGAATATATCAGGTTGATTTTCCTGGAGGGCAGTCCGGCAGGAATCAAAGGTCTCATGAAGCTTATGAACTTTTGTGAGATAACTGTCAGACCTCCATTATTTGATATCAGTGAAGTGATGATGGAAAAACTCGGCATTTTGTTAAAGCAGAATTAGAAAGGAGTCGTTTCTTCTTCTTCATCACTTGCTTTGCTATACCTTGAAATTGTGCCTGATGAATCTGCAGCCAAGGTGAAATAATCAGAATTGGCAAATTTGGCATATTTACCTATCCATTTCAGCTCAACTTTCCCTGTTTTACCATGCCTGTTTTTTGCAATAATGATCTCTGCAATACCATTTACAGGATTCTGATTTTCATCTTCAGCCCCTTCGTAATAGTCGGGCCTGTATATAAATAATACCTGATCGGCATCCTGTTCAATAGAACCTGATTCCCGAAGATCACTCAGCATGGGTTTTTTCACAGTTCTTCGCTCAACCTCCCTGCTTAACTGGGACAAAGCAATCACCGGAACTTTAAGATCTTTAGCCATACCTTTCAACGCCCTTGAAATGGCACTGATTTCCTGCTCACGGTTCATATTCTTACGCTGATCTGAATGCGCATTCATAAGCTGCAGGTAATCAACAAAGATTATATCAATTTTATGCTGTGATTTTAATCTCCTGCATTTTGCCCTTAATTCAAAAACATTTATTCCAGGAGTATCATCAATAAAGATTTTTGCTTTACTTAACTGGTCAATGCGACTGTGTAATTGAGCCCATTCATGGTCTGCAAGATTTCCTGATCTTAGTTTTTCCGAATCAAGCTCCGCTTCAGCTGCGATCAATCTGTTCACCAATTGAATTGAGGACATTTCAAGAGAAAAAACAGCAACAGATTTCCCGAAGTCAATTGCAGCATTACGCGCCATAGTCAAGGCAAATGAAGTTTTTCCCATCCCCGGTCTGGAAGCGAGAATGATAAGGTCTGATGCCTGCCATCCGGATGTAAATCTATCCAGCCCCGTAAATCCAGTTGCTACACCTGATATGCCGACAGTTTGGGAATTTTTTGCTATTTCTTCAATTGACAGGATAGATTCACTGATCAGCGTACTCATAGGTTTGTAACTTCCCTTAAGATTTCCTTGAGAAACGCTAAAAAGATCGTTTTCAGATTTGTCAAGCAAAGTGAATACATCTGTTGCATCATCAAAAGCTTGCTGTTGAATATCGCTACTGATCCTAATCAATTCTCGTAAAATGAACTTTTCAACCAGTAAACGGGAATGGAATTCAATATTAGCTGATGAAGCCACTGAATTAGTGAGTTCACTTATATAAAATGCGCCACCAACATATTCCAGTTTTTCTCTTGACCGAAGATCCTGAGTTACTGTAAGAATATCTATGGGCTTGGTTTCCTCAAAAAGCTTGATGATTGATCTATAGATTTCTTTATGTTCTTCCTTGTAAAAAACATCAGGATTAAGGATGTCAAGTACTTCAACCAATGCATCCTTTTCAAGCAATATGGCTCCAAGCACCGCTTGTTCAACGTGTACCAATTGTGGTGGTATCCGGCCCAAATCTGCATATTGTGCTGAAACATTTGGAATCTTTTTCCTGCTGTCTGTCAATTTCTCTTTAAAAGTGTCTCCCATAGGTGTCTTAAAATCGCTTTATCCTGAATCCAAATGTATTCTGAAAAGTGTTGTAAAAATATCAACAGTAAAGTTAATACAACAACAGGTATTTTTCGCAAAGTGCTTATCCACATTAGTAATTCGTACTGTTAATAAAATGTGAATATGTTTTTTTCATGAGGTTATCTGTTTCATAATCATAATAAAAATATTAACACTATCCCTATTACCTAAAGTCAATTTTGAATATGGTTTTACATTTTTAATCTTGGCATACAGTTAAACATGATTTGGCAGCGTTTGTTTTTTAAAAAAAATTTTTAAACATTTTTTTTCTTGATAAACAATCAACAAATTAGACGTCTAACAAATTATTATTCAATGTTTTAAATGTTATTCCAACAATATCACTATCTTGGAATTTTTTGAATCTCATCACTTAATTCAGGATAGCAGAGGTTCAATTATTTATATGCCTATTTAAGCATAAGATTGAAATTAAACCAATAATCAATTTTCAAAGAACATGACAAGTCATTAGAATTGTAACGATTGAGAGACTTATATAAGTTCTGCTATAATTTCACTGATTAATGTTTTGGCTCTTCAAGTACCTTTAACTTTGAACCCGTATCCTCTGCAATTTTTCTAAGGTACTTCTCAGGATAACCCGGTTGGTCGGGAGAAACAGGAATTCCATAACCGTTTTCCTGAAATTTACCATCTTTTTCCTTTTTAATATTCCCGTCAATATACTTTACCATCAAATATTGACCAAGCTCTGTCCATTTTTTCACCGTGTATTCCCCCATTTTAACAGAATAGTCGGTCAGAAAAGTAATTGCCTGTTCTTTATCAGATTCATAAAGGATGCGTGCCTGTTCATCAATGATTCCCAGATTTGACAAATAATTATTTTCGAGTTCCTGTTGCATTTTTCGTACATCTGTAACCATATAGTTATAGCGGGAATAGGTAAAATTGGCTACCCAGTTGAAAACCCAAAAAGCAGATTCCCAGGTAAACTCCAGCATGGAGCCATTTCCTTCAGCATAAGCTTTTGGAACGCTTTTGATTCCACAATACATGGGTGTAAAAACACCGAGGTTTGCATCATCAACACCAAACCAGAAGACTCCTCCAATCGGATCAGGTAACCAATTCCTTGCCTGAGCTACAAAAACAAATCCTGTTTGTTGTGTAGCCGTTGCACGTTCGTTACAGTAAGTTTCGCCATCCACCTTAAATGTCAACGGGCGCCACCTGTATGGAAGATCCCAAGGGCCTGCTCCAAAATCTTTTGACATATCGAATTCAGTACCCTGAAGATAATCCCTCATAAATGCCATTACATCATGATTTGATATTTTACGGTCGGGTTTTATCCAAAGTGGGAGACGATTAGAGGCAAAACCATAGGGGCTTTCATGCTTAATGATACCTCCTGCATAATCTTTATATTTAGCCATTTCGCTATTAACGGCATTAAAAAATGCCCAAACGCGCATTTCACAAAAACGTGCTCCACCAAAATCAACAGGAGCATACACATCTGAAAAACTGAAATCTTTGTCGGGGCCACTATACCATCCTTTACTTTTTGCAAATGATATTACATCCGGTGAGTGAAATACCACCTGTTTTTTATTAAACCAGTCATTTTTCTTTTGAAAAGGGAAAGTTGTTATCCTTGCGTGATTGGCATGAGCGCAAACATAACCATCCGGAACCATCATCGCTACCCATAAGGCGCCTTTTTCACCTTTGCCTTTGCCTATCATTTCCATAATCCACACTTCATCCGGATCTGAAACCGAGAAGGACTCCCCCGAACTTGCATAACCATATTCATTGAAAAGTTCAGCCATTACTTTTATGGCTTCGCGAGCTGATTTTGCTCTTTGAAGGGCAATCCACATCAGACTACCATAGTCAATAATTCCGCTTGGTCCACTTAATTCTTCTCTGCCGCCATAGGTTGTTTCCCCGATAGCCACCTGATGCTCGTTCATGTTTCCCACGACAGCATAGGTGTGGCGTACCTGTTTAATTTCTCCAAGTGGTTTTCCCGAGTCCCATTCAATGATTTTCATCATCGCGTTCTCTGGATAATCAGTTGCCGGTTTATAATACAATTCGCCATATAAAACGTGGGAATCTGCCGAGTAACTGATCATTGTTGAGCCATCAGTTGAGGCACCCTTGGTCACCATAAAGTTTGTACAAGCTTCCGCAATCTGTAAACTGTCAATAATAAGAACAACAGTAATGACAGCAATAATTTTCTTAAGTCTCATATTTAATGTTTTAAATTTATCAATCTACCGCTGCAAAAATATAGATTTCTCCAATTGTAAAAAAATCAAGATAACCAAATGATTTATAACAATCACTCACGGTTTTTTGTACAAGCCTGAACTCCAATTTTAATAATTTTAACTATAGGTGTCTTTATCTTCATTTTTCAAATTTCTATAATTTTACTTGTTTAATATTTAAATTTATATTAAATTTGTATTTTACAAATGCAGAAATCATGAATTTTACAAAATGTTAAATTTTTTCCAAAATTAAATTAAAAAATGACAAATAATATAAAAATAATAAAAATTGTCATATTCCCAGGTTTAATTACTTTTATATTACATAGTTTTTTATTTGGACAAACTAAATTTACGGTTGGTGCTTCAGGTTGCACCTATACTACGATAGAACATGCATATAGTCATATTCCGGCAACACCTACAGGGGGTTATATCATTGAGATACGTAGCAATTATAACTCTTCATCGGAAAGTTTCCCGATAACCCTCAATGATAAAACAGGAGCTGATGCTACTAATTACATTAGAATAACTGTTGCCAGCGGAGTCAATGAAGTAATTTCCGGAAATGACGCAACTGCGATAATTAACTTTGATGAAGCTGATTACGTTATTATTGATGGTAGCCCCGGTTCACTTAGAATTACGAACACACATACTAGTGGTGCCGCAATACTTTTTGATGACAATGCTACTTATAACCATATTCAAAATTGTACGATTACGGGCAGATACCGTGGTTCACCTAGTACAAAGGGTGTAGTCTATTATATGTCCTCCGGAAACGGTGACGGTAACAGTTTTAATACGATTACAGACTGTAATATTTCGAGTGACGGAAATAACTATTCTACTTGCCTTATGTATTCTGACGGTAATGCCACCAGGTCAAATGATGGCAATGTTATCTATGGCTGCAACATATATAATTGGGGAATTCAAAGTGACTATAACTGTGGAATTTATATTGCTGATTATAGCAACGGTTGGGAAATAAGCGGGAACAGCTTTTATCAGACAAGAATCGTTGATAATGCTTCTCCTCGAGGCTATGAGATTCATTCAATAAGTTTGAACAGCACCACTATTAACGGTTTTAATATTACAGACAACTATATAGGCGGTAGTGCTCCCCAATGCGGTGGCAGTGCCTGGGCACTGACCGATATTGCAACTCCTGCATATTTTAGAGGGATTTATATTATAGCCGGAATAGCTTCAAAAACGAGTGTATCTGCTAACATAATAAAAAACATTTATTGGGCTTGCTACGGCACTAATTACGGTAATGGTGGTGTATTTACAGGAATTCTGGTACTAAACGGTGATGTAGATATCGGCACTTCATCTTCTTCAGGCAACACTATTGGTGACAGTTCTACTTCATCAATTCAAATTATTACTTCAAGTAATATAGAAGTTAATGGAATTCTATCAAAAAGTAAGGATGTGCGAAACATTTGCTTTAATAAAATTGGCTCCTTTACAATTAATAATACTTATACAACGAGTAGTTCATCTAGCTTTGATGGTATTAATTACACTCCCAACGCAAATATGACTGCAGATTCAACCTTTTATATTTCCAACAATACAATAGGTAACACCATCACAGCTAATAGTATTTATATAAACATTGCATCAACAGCACTTTCTGGAAATCAGTATTTGCGAGGGATAGTAATCAACGCAGCAGGATATCAGTACGGAACAATAAACATTGATAATAATACAATTGCAAATTTGACCAATGGTTCAAACAGTACAAATATTAATCATTATACCTCGGCAATTTATTGCAATTCAACTGCAACAACAAATCCAACACTATATAATATAAAGAACAATATTATTCATTCCATCTCCTCCAGCAGCCAGAGTGAAGGAACCCGAAATACAGCGAATATGAATATTATTCATTTTTGGGTTAGAAATAAAAGTTCAAAGATAGTCGGGAATATAATTTATGACATAAGCAATACAACAACAACGAATCGCAGCATTAATATAAGCGGTATTTATTATGAAACGCCAAACTCCCTTTCAGGAGCTCTTTTAATTGAACAAAACAGAGTATACGACTTTTATTTATCCTCTGCGAATAACACTGCCAGGATTAACGGAATTGATGGTGATGAGGGTTCAGTGTTACTACAAAATAACATGATCGGTCTGGGATATGATGAAATTGGTGATTATGACATAAGGGGAATCCATTTGCAAACGAATGCTACTTCAAGTATATCCTTATATTATAATACCATTGCTATCGGAGGAACCGTCAATTCAGGCAGCCATTCTACCTTCAGTTTCGTCAACAGCTATGCTGCACCCGCACTTTACATGATAAATAATATTTTCATCAATGAGAGATGTGGCGGAACAGGAAAGCACGTGAGCCTTTATAATGTTGCGAAAACGACCGATTTTATTTCCAACTATAATTGTTTATATTCTGATTCTGCCACAACAGTTGTATGGTATGGTGCAGTTGATGGTACCGGAACGAGCGGTACGACCATTAATACGGGAGGTGGAGCCTTGTATTCTTTTTCAGGGTGGCAAGCTTTATCCTTTGTCCCTGACTCAAACAGTATATCAAAATACATCAGTTTTATCGATCCCGTTAATGGTGATTTTCATATTAGTTTTTATGAAACAGACAATCATGGGATTCCACTTAGTATAACTACTGATTATGATGGTGAAACCAGAAATGTTACCAACCCTGATATTGGTGCGGATGAAAAGTCAGGTTTCTGTTGGACAGGGGAATTAAGTACAACTTGGACAAAAGACTCCAACTGGACTTCAAGGGCAATTCCTGATTCCTGGTCAATAATTCTCATCCCTGCCGGCAGACCCCGATATCCAATTTTATCAACTATCGCTGAGGCTTCTGAAATTAATATCGAATACGGTGCTACTCTGGATATTATTGCAGGTGGCGAATTAGTGGTAGCAGACACACTCAGAAACTTTGGTATTATTAATATTAAATCTACATCTACCGGATGTGGTTGTCTGAAAAATGAAAATCCCCTGGAGGGAGATGGATATATCAATCTTGAAAGATATCTTACGGGTGGTTCACATTTGCCTTATCATTATATAGGCGTGCCAATTAAAGATCAACCATACTGGAAAATCAGGTCTTCAGGAGATTATGTTCCTTACTGGTATGATGAATCCATTGTGAATCCTGATCTGGATATCGGGTGGACTCCCGTAAAATCGGGGTACCTGACGGTTGGACGAGGTTATGCGGTTGTTAGTCATTATACAAATCGTACATTTACTTTCTCAGGGACACCAGAAAATTTTCCCTTTACAAAAAATGTTACGTATACTGCTACATCAGGAGGACATGCTTGGGTTCCTAAGGGCATTGATCCTCAAGGATGGAATTTAATCTCCAATCCATTTACGTGTCCGATAAAAGCAGATGAATTCCTGATTGATAATCTCTCCAAACTTGATACAAGTTATGGTGGCATTTATTTCTGGGATGACAGTGATGGTTCAATTAACAGAACAA